>UMHI01051700.1_pt1 | contig 30402 bp, 33 predicted proteins | sample 1965481 | NCBI WGS metagenome assembly UMHI01 (sample SAMEA4836093, study PRJEB28245) | human gut metagenome | biome: gut microbiome; material: fecal sample | place: Denmark | collected 2008 | reverse complement strand
GCGATCCCGACGAGATCGACTATCCCATCCCCGGCAACGATGACGCCATCCGCGCCATTAAGCTGATCGCCTCCGTGATGGCCAACGCCATGATCGAGGGCCGTCAGGGCGAGCAGAACGAGGAGGCCGCCGAGGCCAAGGACGCTGAGTAAGTCCGGAATCACACCGCGTATCTCACGGGGCAGGGAAGTGTCCCTGCCCCTTTTTCAATCATATTTTACAGGAGGATATAAAAATGGCTTTTACTGCCGCTGATGTAAAGACCCTGCGCGAAATGACCAGCGTGGGCATGATGGACTGCAAGAAGGCGCTCGTCGAGTGCGATGGCGATATGGATAAGGCTGTTGAGTGGCTGCGTGAGAAGGGTCTGGCCAAGGCTGCCAAGAAGGCCGGCCGCATCGCCGCCGAGGGCATGTCCTACGCACTCACCGAGAACGGCGTGGGCGTCGTGGTGGAGGTCAACTGCGAGACCGACTTCTGCGCCAAGAGCGACCTGTTCGTGGCCTTTGTGAAGGACATCGCCAAGGTCATCGCCGAGCAGAATCCCGCCGATGTGGATGCTCTGATGAACTGCAAGTACTTGAACAGCGATCTGAGCGTCTCCGAGACCATGCCCGAGAAGGTCATGTCCATCGGTGAGAACCTGCAGATCCGCCGCTTCGTCCGCTTCGCCGAGAACACCAGCGTGGGCTATGTCCATGCCGGCGGCAAGATCGGCGTGCTGGTGAATCTGGCCGTGGAGGGCGATATCGACGCCACCGAGATCGGCAAGAACATCGCCATGCAGATCGCGGCCCTGAACCCCCGCTTCTGGGATAAGGCTCAGGTCACCGACGAGGTGCTGGCTGAGGAGAAGAAGATCGCTCTGGCCCTGATGGACACCGATCCCAAGATGGCCTCCAAGCCCGAGGCCGTGAAGGAAAAGATCGTCATGGGCAAGATGAACAAGTTCTACGAGGAGAACTGCCTGATGCAGATGGAGTTCGTCCGCAGCGACATCTTCCAGGGTTCCGTGGAAAAGTACGTGGCCGACGCTGCCAAGAAGCTGGGCGGCTCCGTGAAGTTCGTGGACGCCGTGCGCTTCCAGACCGGCGAGGGCATCGAGAAGAAGCAGGAGGACTTCGCCGCTGATGTCGCTGCTCAGATGAACATGGGCAAGTAATTGCCGCTGATCGTATGAAATTACGCAGGGGAGAGGCTTTGTAACAGGGCCTCTCCCTGCGCTTTTTGCACGGGGAAACGACACAGGATGGCGGCGGCCGGATCCGGCTGCCGCAGAGAAAGGAGAACGCTGATGACAAACGAAGTGCTGCAAACCATCAAGTCCCGCAGGACAGTCCGCGCATATCGCCCCGATGCCGTGCCGGAGGAGCTGTTGCAGGCGGTGCTGGAGGCGGGGACCTACGCGCCTACCGGCCGCGGCCGCCAGTCTCCGACCATCATCGCCGTGACGTCCGAGGGCTATCGCCAGAAGATCTCTGAGCTGAACGCGGCGGTGCTGGGCAGCGACTCCGACCCCTATTATGGAGCGCCGGTCATCATCCTCGTATTGGCGGACGGCACGGCCAATACCTTTGTGGAGGACGGCAGCTGCGTGCTGGAGAATATGATGCTGGCCGCCGCATCCCTGGGCCTGGGCTCCGTTTGGGTACACAGAGAGCGGGAGATCTTCGACAGCGAAGAGGGCAAGGCGCTTTTACAGGCATGGGGCCTTCCGGAAACGCTGCGGGGCGTCGGCAGTATCGCGCTGGGCTATCCGGCGGGCGCCATTAACGAAGCGGCAAAAAGAAAGGACGGCTACATCGTCCGCGTATAAGGACAAAAAACATCCCCCGTGCAGCAGCATGGGGGATATTTCTGCCTTTTTTTGGCCGGATGGGCGATTTTACGTGGATTTTACACGAGGACGCTTTTTCATTTTACCTGCCCGCCGTATTCTGTGAACTGTAAGGGACATCCGAAATCAAATAAGAAACGAGGTACGAGTATGAAAAAGATCCTTGCATTTGCACTGAGCGCTGTCATGGCGCTGGCTCTGCTGGCCGGCTGCGGCAATCAGACCGATAACAACAGCAGCAACAACAACAACGGCGGCGACGCCAGCGATACCCCTGCCGCCTCTGTCAGCGGCACCGTCTCCACCGACGGTTCCACCTCCATGGAGAAGGTCATCGGCGCGCTGAGCGAGTCCTACATGGCGGCCAACAAGGACGTTACCGTCAACTACAATCCCACCGGCTCCGGCGCAGGCATCACCGCTGTGCAGGAGGGCACCTGTGACATCGGCCTTTCCTCCCGCGCCCTGAAGGACGAGGAGAAGGCGGCCGGCCTGAAGGAAACCGTGCTGGCCTACGATGGCATCGCCATCATCGTCCACCCTGACAACCCCGTCAGCGACCTGAGCATCGAGCAGATCGCCAAGCTGTATACCGGCGAGATCACCAACTGGAAGGACGTGGGCGGCAGCGATGCCGAGGTGGTGCTGATCGGCCGCGAGGCGGCCAGCGGTACCCGCGACGGCTTCGAGTCCATCACCGGCACCAAGGATAAGTGCCAGTACCGTCAGGAGCTGACCTCCACCGGCGATGTCATCACCGCCGTGAGCCAGAACCCCGACGCCATCGGCTACGCCTCTCTGGCGGCCATCAAGGACAGCGTGAAGGCCCTGAGTGTGGACGGCGTCACCCCCAGCGAGACCACCGTCAAGGACGGCAGCTATCAGGTGCAGCGTCCCTTCGTGCTGGTGACGGTGGAGGGCAAGGCTCTCTCCGCTGCGGCACAGTCCTTCTTCGACTACGCCACCTCCGCTGATGCGGCAGACATCATCGCCAAGGCCGGCGCAGTAGCGGCCAACTGAAAGTAAGGCGCGGCAGGCGACGCTCGGCGACGGGCGCCGCCTTGCCCCGTATGCGGAGGTACGCACATGAAAGTAAAACGAGTTCTGGAGAACGCCATACACGGCTGGTTTCTGCTGATGGGTCTGGTAACGGTGGGCTGTGTGCTGCTGATCTCAGTCTACCTCATCATTTCCGGCATCCCCGCCATTCGGGAGATCGGACTGGTGAAGTTCCTGTTCGGCAAGGTGTGGGATTCCAACGCGGCCACGCCCCAGTTCGGCATCCTGTCTTTCATCCTCACCAGCGTGTACGGCACGGCAGGGGCCATCCTGCTGGGCGTACCGGTGGGATTCATGACAGCCGTGTTTCTGGCGAAAATGGCGCCGCCGCGTCTGAAAGCAGTGGTGTCCTCGGCGGTGAGCCTGCTGGCGGGTATCCCGTCGGTGGTGTACGGCCTGGTGGGCATGCTGGTGCTGGTGCCGGGCATCCGGAAGCTATTCCACATTCCTGACGGCTCCGGTCTGCTGGCGGCCATCATCGTGCTGGCCATCATGATCCTGCCGTCCGTCATCAACGTGGCCATGACGGCACTGGAGGCGGTGCCGCGGGAGTACGAGGACGCATCGCTGGCGTTGGGCGCCACGGCCACGGAGACATGGTTCAAGGTGTCCGTTCCCGCCGCCCGCAGCGGTATCGCGGCAGCGGTAGTGCTGGGTGTGGGCCGCGCCATCGGCGAGGCCATGGCCGTGATGATGGTGTCCGGCAACGTGCCCAATATGCCGAAGCTGTTTGAGAGCGTGCGGTTCCTGACCACCGCCGTGGCCAGCGAGATGGGGTACGCGGCGGCGGGCCTGCAGCGGCAGGCGCTGTTTTCCATCGCGCTGGTGCTGTTCCTGTTCATCATGCTCATCAACGCGGCGCTGAATTTCTTCCTGAAGCGCAGTAAGGAGAAGTAAGACATGGACAAGACGAATTTTACCGCCCGCCGCAGGGTCTGGGGCGCTGTGATGCGGGGACTGATGGTGCTGTGCGCGGTCATCACCTGCGCGCTGGCGGCGTTCCTCATCATCTACGTGCTGGCCAAGGGTGTGCCCAACCTGTCGTGGCAGCTGCTGAGCACCAAGCCCAGCTATCTGGACGACACCATCGGCATCCTGCCGGACATCATCAGCACCGTCTGCATGGTGCTGACCACGCTGCTGATCGTCCTGCCGGTAGGTGTGTGCGCGGCGGTGTACCTGACGGAGTACGCGGGCAACCGGAAGCTGGTGGCGGTCATTGAGTACGCGGCGGAGACGCTGTCCGGCATCCCGTCCATCATCTACGGACTGGTGGGCCAGATGTTCTTCTGTCAGTTTCTGGGTATGAAGAAATCCCTGATCGCCGGCGCGATGACGCTGGTGATCATGAACCTGCCAACCATCATGCGCACCACGCAGGAGAGCCTGAAGACCGTACCACGGAGCTACCGCGAGGGCGCATTCGGCCTGGGAGCAGGGAAGTGGCGTACCATCCGGACGGTGGTGCTGCCGGGCTGCGTGGACGGCGTCATCACCGGCTGCATCCTGGCGGTGGGCCGCATTCTGGGCGAGACGGCGGCGCTTCTCTATACCGCAGGCTTCGCCCACGCGCTGTACGGCAGTCTGAGCGAAACGCTGCAGGGCGCAGGCGCTACGCTGTCGGTGGCACTGTACGTCTACGCCAAGGAGCAGGGTGAGTTCGATGTGGCCTTCGCTATCGCCGCCATCCTGATGGCGCTGGCGCTGCTCATCGATCTGGCGGCCAGCCTGACGGGACGCTATTTCAAGAAACGGAGGAGCCTATGAGCGATATCATCACGGTGGAGGATCTGAACCTGTGGTACGGCAGTACCCAGGCGCTGCACCATGTGAGCATGGAGATACCGGAAAAGAGCATCACGGCCCTGATCGGGCCGTCCGGCTGCGGCAAGTCCACGTTCCTCAAGACGCTGGACCGCATGAACGATCTGGTGCCGGGCGTGCGCATCGAGGGTACGGTGCGCTACGATGGCAGGGACATCTTTGCCCCCGATGTGGATGTCAATGAGCTGCGGCGGCAGGTGGGCATGGTGTTCCAGAAGCCCAACCCGTTCCCCATGAGTATCTATGACAACGTGGCCTACGGGCCCCGTACCCACGGCGTGCGCAACCGCGCCAAGCTGGACGAGATCGTGGAGCAGTCCCTGCGTTCGGCGGCCATCTGGGACGAGGTGAAGGACCGACTGAAGAAAAACGCACTGGGCCTCTCCGGCGGCCAGCAGCAGCGCCTGTGTATCGCCCGGGCGCTGGCGGTGGAGCCGCAGGTACTGCTGATGGATGAGCCCACGTCGGCGCTGGACCCCATCTCCACATCGAAAATAGAGGAGCTTGCAATTGAGCTGAAAAAACAGTACACTATTGTTATCGTCACACACAATATGCAGCAGGCGCTGCGTATTTCGGACCGTACCGCGTTTTTCCTGCTGGGTGAGTTGATCGAGTACGACGACACGGAGCGCATATTCTCCACGCCGTCCCAGAAAAAGACCGAGGATTACATTACGGGGAGGTTTGGCTGATGAGGAGCCGCTTTGATGAGCAGCTGGCCCAGCTGCATCGGGAGCTGATCGAGATGGGCGCGCTGTGCGAGCGCGTGATCGCGCTGGCCGCCAAGGCCCTGACCACAGGGGATAAGGCGCTGGCCCAGCAGGTGCCGCCGCTGGATCGGGAGATCGACCGGAAGGAGCGAGACATCGAGAACCTGTGTCTGCGGCTGCTGCTGCATCAGCAGCCGGTGGCCGGCGACCTGCGCCGCATCTCCGCGGCCCTGAAGATGATCACGGACATGGAGCGCATTGGTGACCAGGCCGACGACATCGCCGAGATCGTGCTGTATCTGGCGGACGTACCGGCGGAGAGCCACGTGCTGCTGCAGAAGATGGCGGAGGCCGCCATCGGCATGGTCAGCGACAGCGTGGACGCCTACGTGCGGCAGGATGTGGAGCTGGCGGAGCAGGTCATCGCCCACGACGACACGGTGGACGACTACTTCGAACAGGTCAAGCAGGCGCTGATCCACCGCATTGCCAACGATCCGGCGGAGGGCGGCACGGCCCTGGATCTGCTGATGATCGCCAAGTATCTGGAGCGCATCGGCGACCATGCCACAAATATCGCCGAGTGGGTGGAGTTTTCCGTCACCGGCGTACACAAGGAGGGATGACCCATGATCTGGTGTGTGGAGGACGACGCCAGTATTCGGGATATCGAAGTATACGCACTGAACTCCACGGGCTTTTCCGCGGAGGGCTTTGCCGATGGCGCGGCCTTCTGGGCGGCGCTGGGGAAGGACCGGCCGGAGCTGGTGGTGCTGGACGTGATGCTGCCGGAGATCGACGGCATCCAGCTGCTGCGCCGCATGAAGGCCGACCCCGCCCTGCGGGATATCCCCGTCATCATGGCCACGGCCAAGGGCGCGGAGTATGACAAAATACTGGGGCTGGATCTGGGAGCGGACGACTACCTGACCAAGCCCTTCGGCGTCATGGAGCTGGTGTCCCGCGTCAAGGCGGTGCTGCGCCGGTGCAGGCCGGTACAGCAGCAGGTGCTGCGCTGCGGCGGCCTTGCCGTGGATACCCAGGAGCACACCGTCACCGCTGACGGTGTGCGGGTGGAGCTGACGTACAAGGAGTTCCAGCTGCTGCGGCTGTTCCTGTCCCACATGGGTACGGCCTTTACCCGCGACCAGCTGATGGAGCAGGTGTGGGGCATGGACTTCTGCGGCGAGAGCCGCACCATCGACATGCACATCCGCACCCTGCGGCAGAAGCTGGGGGCCTATGGCGAGCATATCGAAACGGTGCGCAGCGTGGGCTACCGATGGAGGGCGCAGCTGTGAACAATACCATGACAAGACGTATTTTCCGGTCCACACTGCTGGTGGGCGTGGTGGTGCTGCTGGCGGCGCTGACGCTGGTGGTGGGCGTGCTGTACAGCTACTTTGGCCGCGTGCAGGAGTCCCAGCTGCGGGACGAGCTGAGCCTGGCGGCAGTGGGCGTGACCCAGAGCGGTGAGGACTACCTCCGCCAGCTGGAGTCCGACCAGTACCGTATTACCTGGGTGGCGGCGGACGGCAGCGTGCTGTTTGACACCCAGGCGGATGCCTCCGCCATGGAGAACCACGCCCAGCGTCAGGAGGTGCGGCAGGCCCTGGCCTACGGCGAGGGAGAGAGCAGCCGGTACAGCAGTACCCTGCTGCAAAAGACGGTATACTACGCCAAGCTGCTGCCGGATGGCACGGTGCTGCGCCTGTCCTCCGTCCGCGTGACGGCGGGTGTGCTGATGCTGAATATGCTGCAGCCGCTGCTGCTGCTGGTCATCGCGGTGCTGATCCTGTCCGGCGTGCTGGCCGGACGGCTGGCTAAGCGAATCACCGAGCCTCTGAACCGCCTGGATCTGGAGAACCCTCTGGAGAACGATACCTATGAGGAGCTGGCGCCCCTGCTGCGGCGGATGGAGCACCAGCGCCGCCAGATCGACCGGCAGATGGATGAACTGAAGCAGCGGGCCGAGGAATTCCAGCAGATCACCGGCAGCATGAACGAGGGCCTGGTGCTGCTGGACGAGAACGGCGCCATCCTCAGCATCAACCCGGCGGCCCAGCGCCTGCTGGGCACCGACAACGCCTGTGTGGGTCAGGATATCCTGACGGTGGACCGCGATGTATCCCTCAGCGACGGTCTGCGCACTGCGGCGCAGGAGGGCCACAGCGAGTTCCGCGGCCGGCGCGGCGGCAGAGAGTATCAATTCGACATCAGCCGCATCCAGACGGAGGGCCGTACAGCGGGCACGGTGCTGCTGGTGTTCGACGTGACGGAGCGCGCCTTTGCCGAACAGAACCGGCGGGAGTTCACCGCCAACGTTTCCCACGAGCTGAAAACGCCCTTGCAGGGTATCATCGGCAGCGCGGAGCTGCTGGAAAACGGCATGGTGAAGCAGGAGGACGTGCCCCGCTTTGTGGGACATATCCGCTTCGAGGCCCAGCGTCTGGTGACGCTGATCGGCGACATCATCCGCCTGTCCCAGCTGGACGAGGGCGAGCCCATGCCAACGGAGACCGTGGACCTGCTGGAGGTGACGCGGGAGGCTGCGGAGAATCTCCAGACTGAGGCGGCGGCCCGTGACGTGACCGTCACGGTGGAGGGTCAGCCGGCGGAGCTGGAGGGCGTGCGCCGCCTGCTGTACGAGATCGTGTATAACCTGTGCGACAATGCCATTAAGTACAACGTTACCGGCGGCCGCGTGGACTTGTCGGTATCGTGTACCGGCGGTACCGCCGCCGTCATGGTGCGGGATACGGGCATCGGCATCCCCGCCGACCAGCAGGATCGTGTGTTCGAGCGGTTCTACCGCGTGGACAAGAGCCATTCCAAGGCATCCGGCGGCACGGGCCTGGGGCTGTCCATCGTGAAGCACGCCGTCCAGTATCACCACGGCGTCATCGAACTGAAAAGCGAGCTGGGAAAGGGCACGGAGATCCGCGTCACGTTCCCCGTCAAGGCATAACGCGGCGGTGCGCTTCCGTTTCCAGGGAGCGCACCGCTTTTCCTGCCCGCTGTGTTGACAGGGCGGGGGACAGCCCGTATAATAAACTCGTATGCGACCATCCATTGGACCGTCCGCGCCCGTTGGCGGCGCGGCACAGAGGAGAGTATTATGCTGAAGATCCAGCACCTGACCAAAACTTACGGCGATAAGAAAGCCGTAGATGATCTGAGCCTGCACATCCAGGCGGGGGAGATCTACGGCTTCATCGGCCACAACGGCGCCGGTAAGACCACCACGCTGAAGGCGGCGGTGGGCATCCTGCCCTTCGATGAGGGGGCCATCACCATCAACGGCCGCTCCATCCAGACTGAGCCGCTGGCCTGCAAGCGGGAACTGGCGTATATCCCCGACAACCCCGACCTCTACGAGTTCATGAGCGGCATCAGATACCTGAGCTTTATCGCCGACATTTTCGGCGTCAGCGCGGCAGACCGGCAGGCCCGCATCCGCGACTACGCGGCGCGGTTCGAGCTGACAGACGACCTGGCCCAGCCCATTGCTGCCTATTCCCACGGCATGAAGCAGAAGCTGGCTATTATCGCCGCCTGGCTGCACCGGCCCAGACTCGTTATTATGGATGAGCCCTTCGTGGGCCTGGATCCCAAGGCGTCCCACCTGCTGAAGGGCATGATGCGGGAGCTGTGCGATCAGGGCGGGGCCATCTTCTTCTCCACCCACGTGCTGGAGGTGGCGGAGAAGCTGTGCGACAAGGTGGCCATCATCAAGGGCGGCCGCCTCATCCGCTCCGGCACCATGGAGGAGGTCAAGGGTGACGACTCTCTGGAGCAGGTGTTCCTGGAACTGGAGGACGAGACATGCTGAGCGTCCTTCTGAAAAAGCAGCTGACGGAGATCTTCCGCAACTATTTCTATAACCCCAAGACCAACAAGGCCCGTTCCAAGGCGGCAGTGGCCGCCTACATCGTGCTGTTCGCGGTGCTGATGGTGGTGATCCTGGGCGGCATGTTCACGGTCCTGTCCGCGGCTCTGTGTACGCCGCTGACTGCTGCGGGTCTGGACTGGCTGTACTTCGCGCTGATGGCCCTGCTGGCCACGCTGCTGGGTGCCTTCGGCAGCGTGTTCAACACCTACTCCGGGCTGTATCTGGCCAAGGACAACGACCTGCTGTTGAGCATGCCTATCCCCGTCAACACCCTGATGGCATCCCGCCTGCTGGGCGTGTACCTGATGGGCCTGATGTACAGCGGCGTGGTGATGCTGCCGGCGGTCATCGTCTACTGGGTGGCCACGCCTGCACCGACCGCCGCCGTGATCGGCGGCGTGCTGCTGGTATTCCTGCTGTCCGTGTTCGTATTGGCGCTGTCCTGTATGCTGGGCTGGCTGGTGGCCAAGATCAGCCAGAAGCTGAAAAATAAGAGCTTCATCACTGTGGTGCTGTCGCTGGTGTTCTTCGGCGCTTACTACTTCTTCTATTTCAAGGCCGAGGACCTGCTGCAGGAGCTGCTGCGCAGCGCCGCCGTCTACGGCGCACGGATCAAGGGTGCGGCCTATCCGCTGTACCTGCTGGGCAGGGTGGGCACCGGCGACATTACGGCCATGCTGACGGTCTCGGCGGTGATACTGGCACTGTTTGCGGCACTGTGGGTCCTGCTGCGCCGCAGCTTCATCCGGATCGCCACCGCCACCGGCCAATCGGCCAAACAGGCCTATCGGGAGAGGGCGGCGGTGCGCCGCTCCGTGTCGTCGGCGCTGCTGAGCAAGGAGCTGTGCCGCTTCACCGCCAGCCCCAACTACATGCTCAACTGCGGGATGGGCGTCCTGCTGATGCCGCTGGCGGGCTTCACCCTGCTGTGGAAGGGGGCCGACATCCGCGCCGCTTTGGGCGCGGCTCTGGGGGCCGAGGCGGGAGCGTACCTGTCGGTGATGCTGACGGCGGCGCTGTGTATGCTGGCGGCCATGAACGACATGGCGGCGCCCTCCGTGTCCCTGGAGGGAAAGAGCCTGTGGCTGCTCCAGTCCCTGCCGGTGACGCCGTGGCAGGTGCTGCGGGCCAAGCTGCGGTTCCAGCTGCTGCTGACGGCTATACCGATGCTGGTATGCCTGGTATGCGCGGTCATCGCGCTGCCCATGGCGGCGGCGGAGACAGCACTGATGGCGGTACTGACCCTGCTGTTCGTGGTGTTTTCAGCCCTGCTGGGACTGACGCTGGGCCTGAAGATGCCCCACCTCCACTGGACCAGCGAGCTGGCGCCCATCAAGCAGAGCGCCTGCGTGGCCATCACCCTTCTGGGCGGCTGGGGCTACGCGCTGGTGCTGCTGTTCGGCTTCCTGCTGGCGGGGCAGCGTCTGGGCGCGGCGGCGTACATGGGCATCTTTGCCGTGCTGACACTGCTGGCCTGTGTGTGGCTGTACCGCTGGCTGAAAAAGAAGGGCGTCGTGGCGTTCGCGGCCCTGTAAACGCAAAAAAAGACGCCTTTGCACGTGCAAAGGCGTCTTTCCGCATCTCTTACAGGTGGTCCCGCGCATGGCGGCAGATGGCCTCGAAGCTGGTCTGGCTGATGTCGTGCTCCATTTTGCAGGCATCGGCCTCCGCCGTCTCCCGATCCACGCCCAGTGCCATCAGGAAGCGGGTCAGCGTCTGGTGCCGGTCCAGCATGCTGGAGGCGATGGACATCCCCTGCTCCGTCAGGGTGATGAGCCCGTCCTTATCCATGGTGATGTACCCGTTCTCCCGCAGCCGCTTGGTGGCATACGTCACGCTGGGCTTCGTCACGCCCAGCTTCTCTGCGATGTCGATGGAGCGGACATACCCGTGCTCCTTCTGCATCATCAGCATGGCCTCCAGGTAATCCTCAGACGCCCTCAGTATCTGCATAAAATTCACCAACGTTCCGTTTCAGAGTACCTATACGTTAACACAGTTTAACCAAATTTGCAAGGGGCGAAAAAAATTGATAACAGGGGCTTGACAAAAGCGGTTAGATGTACTAAACTATCTCCGCTGGTTAGATATGGCTAACCTCCTGTATAAATGGCGGCAGTGACAGCCATTCTTTTTCAGACACAGGTTAGTGCAGACTAACCGTAGAAAACGGAGGGAATAACATGATGCCTTTGGCTTTGGCAGATGTGGGAACGGAGAATCTGATCCTCAAGGTGGGCGGTTCTCCGGAGGTCAAGAAGCATCTGGAGGATCTGGGCTTTGTGGCCGGCGGGACCGCCACGGTGGTGGCGTCCATGAGCGGCAACATCATCGTCAAGGTGAAGGAGGCCCGTGTGGCCATCAGCGAGGAAATGGCCCGCAAGATCATGGTATGAATAAGTCCATAAAAAACACATAGAAGGAGAGAACAACAATGAAAACGTTACGTGAAGTGAAGATCGGCGAGACTGCCAAAGTCGTAAAGCTCCACGGCGAAGGCCCTGTCAAGCGCCGGATCATGGACATGGGCATCACCAAGGGCGTGGAAGTTTACGTCCGCAAGGTAGCGCCTCTGGGCGACCCCATGGAGGTCACTGTCCGCGGCTACGAGCTGAGCCTGCGCAAGGCGGATACCGAGATGATCGAGGTCGAGTGATTTTTGTAGATCATGGTTAAGTTAAGCTAACCGAAAGGAGAGACATATGGAAAAACAAATCAAGATCGCGTTGGCGGGCAACCCCAACTGCGGTAAGACCACGCTGTTCAATGCGCTGACCGGCTCCAACCAGTTCGTTGGTAACTGGCCCGGCGTCACCGTGGAGAAGAAAGAGGGCCGTCTGAAGAAGCACGAGGATGTGGTCATCATGGACTTGCCCGGCATCTACTCCCTGTCCCCCTACACGCTGGAGGAAGTGGTTGCCCGTAACTATCTGATCAATGAGCGCCCCGATGCCATCCTGAACATCATTGACGGTACCAACCTGGAGCGCAACCTCTACCTGACCACTCAGCTGACCGAGCTGGGTATCCCCGTTGTCATCGCCATCAATATGATGGACGTGGTCCGCAAGAACGGCGACCAGATCAACGTGGCTGAGCTCAGCCGCGAGCTGGGCTGCAAGGTGATGGAGATCTCCGCCCTGAAGGGTGACGGCGTCATGGCCGCCGCAGAGGCTGCTGTGGAGGCTGCCGGCAACACCAAGACCATCCCCATGCACACCTTCTCCGGCCCCGTGGAGCACGCCATCGCCCACATCGAGGAGGCCGCTGTACATAACATGCCCGAGGAGCAGCAGCGCTGGTACGCCATCAAGATCTTCGAGCGTGACGACAAGGTGCTGGAGCAGCTGAAGATCGACGCCACCGTCATGGGCCACATCGAGGAGGACATCAAGGCTGCCGAAAAGGAGCTGGATGACGACGCGGAGAGCATCATCACCAACGAGCGCTATGTCTATATCGCCCAGATCATCAAGGGCTGCTACAAGCAGAAGAAGGCCAAAGGCGAGCTGTCCGCTTCCGATAAGATCGACCGCATCGTGACCAACCGCTGGCTGGGCCTGCCCATTTTCGCACTGGTCATGTTCCTGGTGTACTGGATCGCCATGGTGGCTGTGGGCGCCCCCGCTACCGACTGGGCCAACGACGGCGTGTTCGGCGACGGCTGGCACCTGCTGGGCATCGGCTCCAGCGCCTACAACGATGCCAGCGATGAGTACACCGCCTCTGTGCAGGCTGTGGAAGCTTTCCTGGGCATTGAGATCGACACCGAGGCGGAAGACTTCGATGCTGATGCCATTCTGGCTCAGGTGAATGCCTTCACCTCCGACAGCAACGCCACCGCTGCGGTGGACGTGGAGGACGAGGAGACTCTGGCGATCAATACCATGACCGCCTACTACGACGCCATCCCTGACGGCGCCGATAAGGACACCACTATTGGCGTCACCTACGTGGACGCTGCGGCTTACCTCAATGAGAACGGCTTTGACGAGCCCGACCCCGCCGACTACGGCGTGTGGGTCCCCGGTATCCCTGTTCTGATCGGCGACGCGCTGGAGTCCTCTGGTACGGCTGACTGGCTGAGCGGCCTGATCCTTGACGGTATCGTGGCCGGTGTCGGCGCCGTTCTGGGCTTTGTTCCCCAGATGCTGGTGCTGTTCCTGATGCTGGCTTTCCTGGAGGCCTGCGGCTATATGGCCCGTATCGCCTTCGTTCTGGATCGTATCTTCCGCAAGTTCGGCCTGTCCGGTAAGTCCTTCATCCCCATGCTCATCGGCGTGGGCTGCGGTGTGCCCGGTGTTATGGCCTCCCGTACCATTGAAAATGAGCGTGACCGTCGTATGACCATCATGACCACCACGTTCATCCCCTGCGGCGCGAAGGTGCCCTTCATCGCTATGATCGCCGGCGCTCTGTTCAACGGCAGCGCCATCGTGTCCACCTCCGCTTACTTCATCGGCATGGCTGCCATCATCATCTCCGGCATCATGCTGAAGAAGACCAGAATGTTTGCCGGCGACCCCGCTCCCTTCGTTATGGAGCTGCCCGCCTACCACTGGCCCACTCTGGGCAACGTGCTCCGTTCCATGTGGGAGCGCGGCTGGTCCTTCATCAAGAAAGCCGGTACCATCATCCTTCTGTCCACCATCTTCGTGTGGTTCACCACCTACTTCGGCTGGGTGGACGGCACGTTCCGCATGCTGGATGAGTCCGAGATCGACTCCTCCATTCTGGCTGCCATCGGCGGCGCTATCGCCTGGATCTTTGCGCCTCTGGGCTGGGGCAACTGGCAGGCTACCGTGGCCTCCATCACCGGTCTGGTGGCCAAGGAGAACATCGTCGGCACTCTGGGCATCCTGTACGGCGGCGGCGACGGCAGCGTCTACGACGCTATGGCTGCGGCGTTTACCGGTATCACCGGTTACAGCTTCCTGGTGTTCAACCTGCTGTGCGCTCCCTGCTTCGCGGCGATCGGCGCGATCAAGCGTGAGATGAACAACGCCAAGTGGACCTGGTTCGCCATCGGCTATCAGTGCGGCTTCGCCTATGTCATCGCCCTGATGATCAACCAGTTCGGCAACCTCTTCACCGGCAGTGCCAACGTTCTGGGCGTGATCGTGGCCGTCATCCTGCTGGCCGGCCTGATCTACATGCTGGTCCGCCCCTACAAGGAGGCCACCAAGCTCAGCGCCAGAGTCTGATGACCTGAGCGACCCTGATTTACAAGCAAAGGAGTGATTTTCATGCTGGATTGGATCGCGGCAAACCTTGCCACCATATTGATTTGTGCCTTACTGATCGTCATCGTATTCCTCATCGTCAGATACCTGCTGCGTCAGAAGAAGGCGGGAAAAAACTCCTGCGGTGCCGGCTGCGCGCACTGTGCCATGCACGGTGAGTGCCATGGCGGGCACAAGGGATAACCGTGCAAGACCTCCGGCGGCAGCCGGAGGTCTTGACACATTTCAAATTCGTGTTTTCAAATTGGAGGTATCATCATGATCGAAACGATTCTGAAGATCGACGGTATGGCCTGCGGCATGTGCGAGAGCCACATCAACGATGTGGTGCGCCGCACCTGCAGCGTGAAGAAGGTCACGTCCTCCCACACCAGAGGTGAGACGGTGATCCTGTCGGAGCAGCCGGTGGACGAGGCGGCGCTGCGTGCCGCCATCAAGGATACGGGTTACGAGGTGAAGGAAGTCTCCTCCGCGCCCTGCGAGAAGAAGGGACTGTTCGGCGTGTTCAAGCGCTGACGTCCTCTTGCGCCGCCATGCGCGGTGTGCTATCCTGTGTATAGAGGAAAAGACCCCCGTGCCGCTGAGGCGGCACGGGGGTCTCACGATAATAGAGGAGGGACTGCCATGAGAATGACCGTACTGTTCGGAAGCCCGCGGGGCGCCAAGAGCAACACCCGCGCACTGCTGATGCCGCTGCTGGAGACGTGGCGTCAGGCGGGCCACGCGGCGGAGATCTACGACCTCTACGACCTGAAAATCGAGGGCTGCCGCGCCTGTCTGGGCTGTCAGCAGGACTGGGAGGCGCCCGCCTGCGTTCTGGACGACGACATGCAGCCCATATTTGACAGCATCCTCCGAAGCGACTTGACGCTGCTGGCCACGCCCATCTACTCCTGGTACTGCACCGCCCCCGTGAAGGCGGCGCTGGACCGGCTGGTCTACGCCATGGACAAGTACTACGGCCCGCGTGGCAAGGGCCCTGCGCTGCTGGCGGGCAAGCCCATGGCGGCGGTGCTGACCTGCGGCTACCGGTCGGAGAAGGGGACAGACCTCTTTGCGGAGGGGATGCGCCGCTGGTGCCGCCATACCGGTATGCGCTGGCTGGGCAGTCTGGAGGAGCGCCACATGGGCTACGGTACCGTGTTCATGGACGGCGAAAAGGCGTCTCACGCCCGAGCCTTCGCCCAGACGCTTATGACGCAGCTGACAGACGCTTCTGCAGCAGGGGGGCCAGCAGCGCGGTGACGGCGATCTTCAGCATGTCCCCGGGCAGGAACGGCAGCATACCGGCCCATAGGATGGCGGAGACATCCATGCCCTTGCCCATGTACCCGTTGAGGATCACCGCCATGTAGGGCAGGCCCACGGCATACAGCATGGCGAGGCCCGCCAGACACGCCGCCGCCGTCCGCAGGGGCCGCAGCTCCCGCTTGGCCGTCAGCAGGCCGATGAGCCACGCCGTGGGGATGAGCCCGATGAGGAAGCCGCAGGTGGGCTGCATCAGGTACGACAGCCCGCCGCCCTGGGTGAAGATTGGCAGGCCGATGAGCCCCAGCGCCACATACACCGCCTGACTGGCCGCGCCGTAGGCGGGGCCCAGCAGGCATCCGGCCATAGCGGTGCAGAGGAATTGCAGCGTGATGGAGGAGTATCCCAGCGGAATGCGGATAAACGCGCCTGCGGCGGTGAGTGCGGCAAACAGCGCGGTACGGGTGAGCTTACGGGTATTCATAGGCGTGAGTCCTTTCCGTTTTTTTCCATTGTACCCTGCCGCCCCACCGCCGTGCAATAGGCAGGAAGCATAAAAAAGCCGCCATTGCGGAGCGGCTTTTTTACCGCGGACGCAGGCGGCACTTGCGGTTTCCGCGGTGGTATAGTACAATCAGAAAAACGACACGACAGGAGGGACGACCATGGAGACGGCACGGTGCAGAGCCTTTGTGGTGGCAGCGGATACCGGCAGCTTTTCCAAAGCGGCGGAGGCCCTGAGCTACACGCCCTCCGGCGTGAACCAACTGGTGACGGCGCTGGAGAAGGAGCTCGGCTTTCCGCTGTTCCGCCGGAATACCAAGGGCGTAAGCCTGACGGAGAACGGACGTCTGCTGTTGCCTGCCATCCGCAAGTTCCTGCGGCAGGAGGACCGCATCTTCGAGCTGTCGGCGGAGATGAACGGCCTGCTCATCGGCAGCGTCAACATCGCGGCCTATTCCAGCATCGCCACCCACTGGCTGCCGGCGGTGATCGGCGCGTTCCAGCGGGACTACCCGCAGATACATGTGAACCTGCTGGAGGGCATCTGGCAGGAGGTGGCCCAGTGGCTGGACGACCGCACGGCGGATATCGGCTTCCTCAGCTATCAGGAGGACATGCCCTACGATTGGATACCCCTGGCGGAGGATCCCATGCTGGCCCTGCTGCCAAAGGACCACCCGCTTGCCCGCGCCAAAGCCTATCCACTGGCCAACTGCGCCGTGGACCGGTTCATCATGCCTGCCAAGGGCTGCGACGACGACCTGATGGCCCTGTTCCACCGGACGGGTATCGTGCCCAACGTGCAGTTCACCACGCTGGAGAGCCTCTCCGCCATGTCCATGGTAGAGCAGGGGCTGGGTATGAGCGTCATGAATAAGCTCATCACCGAGAGGCGCGTCTGCGACATCGTGATGCTGCCGGTGGACCCGCCCGCCTCCATCACACTGGGCATCGCCCTCCACTCCAAAGCAGACCTGTCCCCCGCAGTGCGGATGTTCCTGAAATACGCGGTGCGGATGCTGACGCGGCAGAAAAAAACGTAAAAAAACACCTCCTGCCGAGACAGGAGGTGTTTTTTTACGCTCAGCTGAAGAACGCTGCGGTGTCGATCTGCTGATAGCCGCCGAAGCTGGAGGGGCAGGCGAAGATCTGCTTCGCCAGCTCCTGACCCAGGAACATCCGGGTGATCTCATTGGTCTTGGCGGTCATGTCCACATCGGCGAACAGGTCGGGATACACCACCTTGGCGGCGTACCAGGCGTTGGCCAGCGCGATCTCGTGGTTGGTGTAGTAGGCGTTGTAGGCCATCTCCAGATAGACCTGCCCGTTTTCCCAGGCCTTGCAGCCGTCAAACAGGCGGGGGTCCTCCTGATACAGCGGCGCGATGTTCTTCACCGCCGCCGCGTCCAGGATCATGATGTCCATGCTGTCGCCCAGCGCCGCGAACTTCTCCGCCTCGATGGGCTGCACACCGTCCTTGCCCAGGTCCGTGGCCACATTGCGGATGTTGGCCACGCGGAACGCGGCGTAGCTCTGGGAAGTCATCAGATGGTCCGTGGTGCCCCAGTTGCCCAGCCCACAGATGTACACGCCGGGCCTGTCCTCATCCGCCACACCGGCAGTGCGGCTGGTGAGCTCCGCAGTCTGGCTGTCGATGAAGGCGATGAGCTCCTGTGTCCGCTCCTGCCGTCCGAACAGCTGGCCCAGCAGCTGCAGGGAGGTCCGGAAGGCATCGTCAAATACGCCGTCGGGGCCGGTGCTGGTGGTGATGACCGGCACGCCCACCTGCTCCTGCAGGGCGTCGGCCTTCTCCACGTCCTTGTACTCGGAGATGATGATGTCCGGCTGGCAGGCGAGGATCTTCTCCGCCTCCGCCGCCTGGGCGTTGGGGCCGCCCACGCCGCAGGAGGGCAGCTGGGCGAACACGTCGCCGTAGGCCATCACGTAGGGCCGCGCCACGTTGTCAAACATCTTGGGCCGCTCAGAGAGCGTGGTGTTGTCAATGTCCTCCACGCCGCACAGCAGCGCCGCATCGCCCACGTAGCTGTAGATCCGCAGGGCCCCTGCGCCGATGCACACCACACGCTGATAGCTGCCGGGGATGACAGTGACCTCGCGGCCGATCATATCGGTGACGGTAACGGCGCCGTCTGTGCTCTGATCCGGCTCAGGGTCGGGCGCGGCGTCCGGCGTCTTGCCGCCGCAGCCCACGAGGCCCAGCGCCATCACCATGGCCAGCAGCAGCGCGATCCATCTTTTTCGGTTCATATGGGGTCCTCCTTGGCTCATTTGCAGTAGCCCTATTATAGCGGAAATGCCGTCCGTATGCAAGCAGGGAGGGGAGCCTCCTGCTGACGGACGGCATTTTCCGCAGGACGTGACAAAGGGTCTCCGCCATGCGGAGACCCTTTGTCTGAGAAGTGAAATGGTGAGGAAATGCTGTTTTACTTGGCAGCCGCTGCCTTGGCGTTGCGGCTCAGAGCACGGATGCCCTCCACCACCAGGTCGATGGCCAGGATGACCAGCAGAACAGCGATGATGCCGCGGATGTAGAACCATGCCACACCGTCGCCGCCGGCCATGATGCCGACGATCTGAGCCTTGATGGTGAACACCAGAGAGGTCAGAGTCACGATCAGCATGAAGAACATGGGGAAGTAGAACATCTTGTTGTTGCGGCCGATCTTACCCAGCCAGCAGCACACGGCCAGCAGACCCAGAGCAGCCAGCAGCTGGTTGGCAGCGCCGAACAGAGCCCAGATCTTGGCGTAACCGGTGAGGCCCAGAGCCACGCCGGCCACCACAGTGATGGCGGTAGCAACGTAGGGATTGGTGATGACGCGCTTCCAGCCGGTCAGGTCCTCGCGGGTCTTACCAGGCTCCACGAAGAACTCAGCGAACATGTAGCGGGCCAGACGGGTAGCGGTATCCACAGAGGTCAGGCAGAACGCGGACACAGCCAGGATCAGCATGGAGTACACGGCGTTGTAGCAGCCGCTGCCGAACACCTTGGAGAACATGGAGGCAAGGCCCGTGGCGAACACGACGGTAGGCGTCGTGGTGGTGCCGTCAGCATAGGAAGCCCAGATGTAACCAACAGCGCAGACGGAGATCAGAGCCAGAGCGCACTCGATCAGCATGCCGCCGTAAGCGATGGGCTTGGCGTCCTTCTCCTGATCCAGCTGCTTGGAGGTGGTGCCGGAGCCCACCAGGGAGTGGAAGCCGGACACAGCGCCGCAGGCGATGGTCACGAACAGAGCGGGGAACATGTAGCCCAGAGACGTGCCGGAGGGAGCCAGCGTGTCATAGAAGCCGGTGAAGGCGGGCATATCCACCACGGGATGAGCGCCGATGATACCCACGATAGCCAGGATCATCATGCCGTACAGCAGGAAGGAGCTCAGGTAGTCACGGGGCTGCAGCAGGATCCACACGGGGGTGACGGAGGCCACAGCGATGTACAGACCCACGATGATCATCCACACGGTGTAGCTCAGATAGATGGGGTGCCAGTTCAGGCCGATGACCATGCAGACCGCGATGCCGATGACGCCGATGACAGTGGAGATGCCCAGAGGCGCGTTGCGGCGATAGACAAAGAAGCCGAAGATGATGGCCATCAGGATGAACATGATGGAGATGATGGCGGTGGAGGCATTGGCGGCGGAAGCAGCCAGATCCACAGCGCCGTCAGCGGTGTAGGTAGCCTTGAAGGTGTTGGCCACGATGGAGGCGAAGGCCGCCACCACCAGGATCAGGGTCAGATAGGCGAAGATGATGAACAGCTTCTTAGCCTTGGCGCCGATAGCGTCGCCGATGACCTCGCCGATGGACTCACCCTTATGGCGGATGGAGGCGAACAGAGAACCGAAGTCATGGACGCCGCCGAAGAAGATACCGCCGATCAGGACCCACAGCATCACAGGGACCCAGCCAAACACAGCGGCCTGGATGGGGCCGTTGATGGGGCCGGCGCCGGCGATGGAGGAGAAGTGATGGCCCATCAGTACGGGAGCCTTGGCAGGGCAGTAATCCTTACCGTCCTCCATGGTATGAGCAGGCGTCGGACGGGAGTTGTCCACGCCCCACTTCTTGGCCAGCCAACCGCCGTAGAAAATATAGCCTACGACCAGGACGGCACAGCCAATGATCAGGAACAAAGCAGCATTCATAAAGCTCTCTCCTTTCTGAACAGTTTTTTCTTTTGCTTATGAAACAGGCCCTGATTCAGGACCTGCGCTGCACTGTGTCCGCTGCGGTTGGTGCTGACCTTCTCCTCGGGCAGGACCACCAGCGCGGTATGAAAATCCATCCAGCCCCAATAGGACATCCGGAAGCTCTTGTAGAGCTTACAGCGCATCAGCGCCTGCCGTGCGTCCTCATCACAGCTGTCGCACACGAACAGCGTGGTGATGTACGTATACATATGGGTGGGACCCGGCTGGATACGGGCCATGCCGTGCTCATACGCCATCTTTTCGCAGGACTCGTAGATATCCCTGGTCAGATGGGGCACGCTGAACACGTAGACATACTCGAAGCTCTTGGCCTCCCAGAGCTTCGCCTTTTTGGAGAGAACGTACTTGTCACTGAGCGCGTAAAAGTCCATGGTGACAGCCAGCGGCGTCTGCTCCGCGCTGCAGCGGTTGATGTCGAACTGGCTCTGGTAGATGGTACAAAGCCGCTCAACAGCCTCCTCACGTGTCATGGCAAAGCCTCCTCTCGCGTTAAGTTCTTAGCGCCGCGCCGATATTTCTTCACAAGATTTCGTAATGGAAATCATGAAAGAAAATACAGTTAAAAGTGACGATTTTCGCATTTCGAAAACGTTATCACGGCATTGAACCTTCGCTACATACTATACGCTTTACGTTTTTGACTTTCAAGGGGCAAAAACTTACAATTTTTTGGTGTTAATTTTATGTAAATTTTGTGTTGATTTTAACAAAGCTCCCATGTATACTGAGAATAATGCTGTATACCTGTCCGGCAGGTGCAATGAGAAAGGCCGCCCCATTCGGGGCGGCCTTTCTCATTGCTTTCACGGGCGTCCTGCTCGGCTCAGATAGTGCCGGAGATCGTCAGCGTGCTGATGCCGGGACTGACGCTGTACGCGCCGGCGGCATTCTGAGTGAACGTGGCGGCGGGCACCGTGATGACGCCCGCCACTGTGGCGAACTGTCCGGTGGCGGCATCGTAGGTGTACTGCGTCGGCGCGGTCAGGGCCGTTCCGTTCAGCGTCACCGTCAGATCGCTGAGCCGCGGGTCGAAGGTATCCGTCACCACCAGACTGTCTGCCGCCTCCGCCGCGGCATTGCCGGTGTTCTGGATGACGAAGGTGTAGGTCAGCCGCCCGTTGGCTGCTACCTCCGTGGGGGACAGGGCCTTGCTGATAGTCAGCGCCGGTCCTGTGGCGGGGGACACCGTCTCCGTGGCTGTCACGGCATCGGGCAGCCCCGCGCCGGTGACGGTGACGGTGTTCACTACACTGTCCTCCGCGCCCAGGGGTGCGAAAGCGGTGGGCTCCGCCTCATAGGCGATGACGGTGCTGCCGCCTGCGGGCACGGTGATACCGGTGATGGTCAGAGGCGGACCGGCGGTGACGGCAGGAGCCGCCTGCAAAACGCCGTTCCGGTAGTACCGCACGGAGCCTGCGGTGTAGGCCAGCGGATAGACCGTGGCGCCGTTGAAGGTGTAGCCGCCCAGATCGTCGGCCACGGCGAGACCGGTCAGGTCCGCCGTACCGGCGTTGACCAGCGTGATAAGATAGGTGATGGGACGCCCGCTGCGGTAGGTGGGCACCACCGCCGTTTTCGTGGCGGTCAGTACCTCCAGCAGCTCGCCGGTGGTGATGTTGGAGCTGGCGGTGCCGCCGTTGTAGGTGAGGGTAGCTTGATTGGTAAATGTTGCCATGAAATGACCTCCTGAGTCCAGTCTGCGGAGCACTGCCCCGCACGCCATTGTATGCGCCGCAGCCCTGTGGTGCGCAGACCGGCCCCAATAAAGGAGGGAACGCCGCAGGGCGTTCCCTCCTTTATTTATATATAGGTATCGCTCACAGGTTGTGTACCCGCAGGGCGCGGATGGCATTGAGCACCGCCAGCACCATGACGCCCACGTCGGCGAAGATGGCGGCCCACATGTCCGCCAGACCGATGGCCACCAGAGCCAGACACGCGAACTTGATGACCAGCGCGAACACGATGTTCTGGTACACGATGCCGATGCACTTGCGGGAGATCTTGATGGCCTTGGCGATCTGCATAGGCTCATCGTCCATCAGCACGATGTCGGCGGCCTCGATGGCGGCGTCGCTGCCCATGGCGCCCATGGCGATGCCGATGTCTGCGCGGCTCAGCACGGGGGCGTCGTTGATGCCGTCGCCCACGAAGGCCAGCTTGGCCTTGCCCCGCTGCTGGCCCAGCAGCTCCTCCACCTTGCTGACCTTGTCGGCGGGCAGCAGGTCGCTGCGCACCTCGTCTACGCCCAGCTCCGCCGCCACGGACTCTGCCACGCGCTTGGTGTCGCCGGTGAGCATGACAGTCTTGTCCACGCCGGCCCTGTGCAGTGCGGCGATGGCCTCCTTGGCGTGGGGCTTCACCACGTCGGAGATCACGATGTGACCGGCGTACTGGCCGTCCACCGCCATGTGGATGATGGTGCCCACACTGTGGCAGTCGTGGTAGGGGATGCCCAACTGTTCCATGAGCTTGCTGTTGCCGGCGGCCACGGCTGCGCCGTCCACTCTGGCGGTGACGCCGTGTCCGCTGAATTCCTGGATGTCGGTGACACGGCTGCGGTCGATGGGCCTGCCGTAGGCGCGCTGCAAGCTTTTGCTGATGGGATGGGAGGAGGCGCACTCCGCCAGCGCCGCGTACTCCAGCAGCTTGGCCTCGTCCATCTCATTGTGGTGGACGGCGGTGACCTGGAACACGCCTTTGGTCAGGGTGCCGGTCTTGTCAAACACCACGCACTTCACCCGGGACAGCGTCTCCAGATAGTTGGAGCCCTTGACGAGGATGCCCTCCTTGCTGGCGCCGCCGATACCGGCGAAGAAGCTCAGGGGGATGCTGACTACCAGCGCGCAGGGGCAGCTGGTAACAAGGAACGTCAGGGCGCGGTAGATCCACTGCTCCCACTGACCGTCCATGCCGCCCGCCAGCCGGATCACCGGCGGCAGGATGGCCAGCGCCAGAGCGCTGTAACACACGGCGGGGGTGTAGATGCGGGCGAACCTGGCGATAAAGTCCTCGGAGCGGGACTTGCGGGAGCTGGAGTTTTCCACCAGCTCCAGGATCTTGGACACGGTGGATTCGCCGAACTCCTTGGTGGTGCGGATCTTCAGCAGGCCGGTCATGTTGATGCAGCCGCTGATGATCTCGTCGCCCTCCTGGGCGTCGCGAGGCAGGCTCTCGCCGGTGAGGGCGCTGGTGTTCAGGGTGGAGCGGCCCTCCGTGATGACGCCGTCGATGGGGACCTTCTCGCCGGGCTGCACCACGATGACGGTGCCGATGGCCACCTCATCGGGATCTACCTGCACCAGCTGGCCGTCCTGCTCGATATTGGCATAGTCGGGGCGGATGTCCATCAGGGCGCTGATGTTCTTGCGGCTCTTGCCCACGGCGTAGCTCTGGAACAGTTCACCGATCTGGTAGAACAGCATGACGGCGATGGCCTCGTTGTAGTCGCCGCTCTTTTCATAGAAGGCCAGAGCGAAGGCGCCGATGGTGGCCACGGCCATCAGAAAGTTCTCGTCGAACACGCGGCCGTTGAGGATGCCCTGTCCGGCCTTCTTCATAATGTCGCAGCCGATGACCACGTATGTCACCAGATACAGCGCCAGCCGCAGCCAGCCGGTGACGGGGATAAAGTGCAGCGCTGCCAGCATGACCGCCGCGATGATGATGCGGATGAGCATCTTTTTCTGCTTTTTTGTCATGGGTCTGGGCTCCTTTCACGAAATTGCGGAAGCGATACGGCATAAGGGAGGCGTCCCGCCTGCCGTGCAGATGGGACGCCCGTCTCCGGGTGGATCAAAGCTCGATCTCGCAGTCAGGCTCCACTTTCTTACAGGCCTTCAGCACGTCCTTCATGACCTTCTTGGGATCGGCGCCCTCGGCAAATTCCACGATCATCTTCTGGGTCATAAAGTTGACCACGGCGGAGGCAACGCCCTCGGTCTTCCCGGCGGCTTCCTCCATCAGATTGGCACAGTTGGCGCAGTCGACTTCGATGGCATAGGTCTTTTTCATGGGATATGCTCCTTTCGTGTACATAAAAGATTAAGTACTTGTTTAATCATCATGGCCGTAGTATAATGCGGAAAAGGGCAAAAGTCAATGGTGCCGGGGCGAAGATGCCCAAAGCGGCGAAAACCATTTCCGAACGGGCGAAAAGGAGGAAAACAAATGGAACATACCGGCCTGCCTCACGACCACGGGGAGGAACAGAACCACACGGCGGCCATGCAGGAGCTGCTCCGAGACGGGGCGCATTTTCAGAATATCGCGGATATTTTCCGCCAGCTGGGAGACCCCAACCGTATCCGCATTTTCTGGCTGCTGTGCCACTGTGAGGAGTGCGTGGTGAACATCGCGGCCATGGTGGACATGTCCAGCCCCGCCGTATCCCACCATCTGCGGGTGCTGAAGGACAGCGGCCTGCTGTCCAGCCGCCGCGAGGGGCGGGAGGTGTACTATCGCGCCTCCGACGCGGCCCAGAGCCGCCTGCTCCACGAGATGATCGAGCAGGTGATGGACGTGGCCTGCCCCCGCTGGCGGGAGGAGGCGGAGCAGGTGAAGATCATCCGCGAGATCCACGACGATCTGGCCCAGCACATGGACCGGCGCGTCACCATTGAGGAGCTGGCCCACCGGTATCTTATCAACCCCACCACGCTGAAAACCGTGTTTAAGGAGGTCTATGGCAGCTCGCTGGCGGCCCACATGAAGGAGCACCGGATGGAGCGGGCGGCGGCGCTGCTGCGGGAGACGGACCTCAGTGTGGCGGAGATCGCGGGGCAGGTGGGCTACGAGAGCCAAAGCAAATTCACCGCGGCCTTCAAGGAGCAGTTCGGGCAGCTGCCCAAGGAATACCGGCGGAATTGACGGTTCATGATGAAGAAATAAGAGACGGACGCGGCTGCGTCCGTCTCTTTTGCGTATTTGTGGAGTTTGCGCCGTGTTTCAGCGCGAAAAGGCTGCAAATTTCCGAAGTTTACCCAACAGGGCATGCGTTCCGCGCCGCGTGACATGCGGTATCTCACTCCAGCACGATCCAACTGTCCTGCTTTTCGGTGACGTATCCCACGGCGGCAGCGGTGGGGATAGCGTCCCGCAGCTCCCGCAGGCAGACCTCCGCGTCCTTCTCCGCCACGGCCATCAGCAGGCCGCCGCTGGTCTGGGGGTCGTACAGCAGATCCTGCATGGTGCGGCTGATGCCGCCGCGGACGGTGACGCCCGCTTCGGCGTAGTCGCGGTTGCGGTAGGCACCGGCGGGGAGAAAGCCCATGTCCGCCAGCTCCCACGCCTCGGGGTGGTACGGCACATCGGACGTCCGGATGTGGACGGTACAGCCGCTGCCCTGTGCCATCTCAAAGCTGTGGCCCAACAGAGCGAAGCCCGTTACATCGGTACAGCTGTGGACGCGGTACTTGACCATGATATCACGGGCCGTCTTGTTCAGCGCGGCCATCTGGCGGTAGATGCGCTGCATCACCGTGTCCTCCACCAGCCCCGCCTTGGCGGCGGTGGTCAGGACGCCCACGCCCAGAGGCTTCGTCAGCAGCAGCACGTCGCCGGGCTTAGCGCCGCTGTTGGTCAGGATCCTTTTGGGGTGGACAAAGCCGGACACGGCCAGGCCGTAAATGGGCTCCGCGCCGTGGATGGTGTGGCCGCCGGTGATGATGGCGCCGGCCTCGTAGGCCTTGTCGTAGCCGCCCCGCAGCAGCTCCTGCACCATCTCTCCGGTCATGGACTCCGGCAGGCACAGGATGTTCAGCGCCAGCCTGGGCTCGCCGCCCATGGCGTACACGTCGCTGATGGCGTTGGCCGCGGCGATCTGCCCGTACAGGAACGGATCGTCCACGATCGGCGGGAAGAAGTCGGTGGTCTGCACCAGCGCCGTATTCTCGTCCAGATAGTAGACGCTGGCGTCGTCGGACCGGTCATAGCCTACCAGCAGACGGGGGTCGCTGTGGGTGCGGAAGCCCTCCAGCAGGTGGACCAGCGTACCGGCCCCGACTTTTGCGCCGCAGCCGGCGCAGGATGCCAGCTTTGTCAGTTTGACTTCCGTTTCCATGGTCAGCCCTCCGTCTCGTCGATGTGATATACCGCAGTGTAGCTTTTCCCGTCCCACGCCGCCACCTGCTCCACGTCCTGCGCCGACTCGCCCTCCGGACGGAGCCAGCGTTCCTCGCAGCGGACGCAGGTGCCGCAGCTGCTGCTGAGGTCCCGGGGAACCGGCATGACGCGGCAGGAGATGCCCTGCCCGTCGCACAGGAGCTTATAGCGGGTGGCGCCGAAGTGGGAGAAAAATGTGGCAAAATAGGTCATTTGGTGAAGGTCAGCGTCCACTCACCGCCGTTTTCGGCGGTGTTGACCTTATAGCCCATGTGCTGGGCGTAGCGGGTGGTGTTCTCGCGGGAGGCGTGGTTGTCCACAATGATCTGATAGCTGTCCTCGCCGGAGGCCATGGCGGTGCGCAGCAGCACCACGGGCTCGGGGCAGGAAAGGCCGCGTGCGTCGATGGTTTTCATAATAAGTCCTCCTTATGCTTTTTTCTGAAAGGTGTTCAGGCAGCCAATGAGAGCCACCGCCGCAAGGCCGATGACCACGGCGAGCTTACCGGCACCGGTGGGGCCGGCGGCGCTGGAGGCCAGGCCGAAGTTGTGAGCAAAGGCAGCGCCCACCACCAGACCCAGCACCGTCACGGCGCTGTCGGAGTTGCCCTCGCCGGACAGCACCAGCTGGCGCAGGGGGCAGCCGCCCAGCAGCACGCAGCCGAAGCCCACCAGCAGCATGCCCAGGCAGTTCCACAGGCCGTCGGTGTGCGCCACGGGTTGATCGGCGAAGCCCAGGTGGAAGAAGGCGGCGTCGGTGACACCGTTGAGGATCAGGTTGCAGACCAGCGCGCTGATGAGGATGGCACCGAAGCCCATGATGAGCTTGGGCTCGCGGAACAGCACCACGTCACGGATGCCGCCCACCATGCACAGACGGGTGCGCTGGGCCAGAGCGCCCACAATGAGACCGGCGGCAAGGCTGATGAGGATGGGAGCGTGCTTGGCGCCGGGGCCGCCGCCGGCTTCGGTGAAGAAAATGAAGGCGGGAGCCGCCACCAGCAGGATGAACACGATCACCTGAATGGCGGGGAACAGGAAGCCGTCCAGCCTGGTCTGGGTGTAGGTGCGCTTCAGGGAGTAGCCGCGCTTCAGGAAGAACACGCCGGCCAGGATGCCCAGAGCGAAGCCCAGCAGACCCAGCAGGGCGTTGAGGTCGCCGCCGGCCAGACGCAGGATCATACGGAAGGGGCAGCCCAGGAACATCAGGCAGCCGATCATCACAAAGAAGCCCAGCACAAAGCGGGTGACGGGAGCGCTGCCGCCCTTGGCGGAGAACTCCTTGCGGCACAGGGCCACGATAAAGCTGCCCAGCACCAGACCCACGATCTCGGGGCGGATGTACTGTACGGCGGCGGCACGGTGCAGGCCCAGACCGCCGGCGGTATCACGCAGGAAGCAGGCTATGCAGAAGCCCATGTTGGAGGGGTTGCCGAAGTAGACCAGCAGTGACGCGATGACGCCGATCATCAGTCCGGCGATGACGATCTGCCATCTTTCGCGGTTGACATTCATGTGTTTTTCTCCTTTTTCTGTTTTCGTTATGGGCAATATAATGTGTCCTAATGTTACCACCCGACATGGGGGGAAGTCTAATAGCAATTATTGATAATTCCACTAAAATTATTTGATTTCTAAATAAATTGATGGTAGGATAAAAGGGAGAAAAAGGGAGGGATACCCATGGAGCGCATCTATCTGGACAACGCCAGCACCAGCTTTCCCAAGGCGGAGGGCGTGGCGGAGGCCATGTGCGGCTATGTGCAGAACTGCGGCTGCAACGTCAGCCGCGGCGGCTACGACGAGGCGTATCAGGCGGAGGAGCAGGTGCTGGACACGCGGCAGCGGCTGACCCGCCTGTTTCACGGCCCCGACTGCCGCAACGTGGTGTTCACCAAGAACATCACCGAGAGCCTGAACGTGCTGCTGAAGGGTCTGCTGCGCAGCGGCGACCACGTGCTGGTGTCCGCCATGGAGCACAACGCCGTGATGCGGCCTGTGGTCCAGCTGGCGGGCAGGGGCGTGACCTTCGACCGCATCCCCTGCGGCGCGGACGGCAGCCTGCGCATGGAGGAGGCGGAGAAGCTGCTGCGGCCGGAGACGAAGGCTGTGGTGATGCTCCACGGCAGCAATGTGTGCGGTACGCTGATGCCGGCGGAGGAGATGGGGGCGTTCTGCCGCCGCCACGGCCTGGTATTCATTTTGGACACGGCACAGACGGCGGGGACGTTTCCCATCGACATGGAGGCCATGCACATCGACGCGCTGGCCTTTACGGGACACAAGGGCCTGCTGGGCCCGCAGGGTATCGGTGGATTCCTGCTGCGGCCGGAGCTGACGGGGCGGATCGAGCCGCTGCTGTCCGGCGGCACCGGCAGCGTCAGCCATCTGGAGGAGGTGCCCGCATTCATGCCGGACCGCTTCGAGGCGGGGACGCTGAACCTGCCGGGGATCATGGGACTGCACGCGGCGCTGGTGTGGCTGGAGCAGCAGGGCATGGACAACATCCGCCGTCATGAGCTGGCGCTGACGGGCCGGTTTCTGGAGGGGCTGCGGGACATTCCGAAGCTGCGGGCCGTGGGGCGGGACGGCGTGGAGGGACGCGCCGCCGTGGTGTCCGTGGCCTGCGAGGGCATGGACCCCGCCTTTCTGGCGGATGCGCTGGGACGGGAGTACGGTGTGCTGACCCGCGTGGGGCTGCACTGCGCGCCCAACGCCCACAAGGTGCTGGGCACCTATCCCACCGGTACGGTGCGGTTCTCCTTCGGGCCGCAGAACACGGAGGCGCATGTGGACGCGGCGCTGAAGGCGCTGCGGGAGCTGAGCGGGAGGGACGCATGGAACTGAAGCAATTGCAGTCCTTCTGCGCGGTGGTGCAGTACCGCAGCTTTACCAGAGCGGCGGAGAAGCTGTACCTCTCCCAGCCCACGGTGAGCACACACATCCGGCAGCTGGAGGAGGAGTTCGGCTCGCGGCTCATCGTGCGCACCACCAAGTCCATCGAGGTGACGCCCCGGGGGCAGGAGCTGTACGCCTGCGCCTGCGGCATCGTACACCTGCGGGACGACCTGCTGCGCAGCTGGAGCGACGAGGACGAGAAGGTTATCCGCATCGGCGCGTCCACCATCCCGTCGGCCTACATCCTGCCCCAGATCCTGCCGGCGTTCCGGCGGGAGCATCCGGCCCCGCAGTTCCATGTGTTCCAGAGCGACAGCGAGGGAATCGCCGAGGGACTGCTGACCGGCAGCTTCGATGTGGGGCTCATTGGCGCGCGCATCCATGAGGAGGCGCTGGAGCTGACGCCGTTCTACGAGGACCGGATGGTGCTCATCACGCCGGTGAACGAACACTTCCGGCAGTTGGCGGCGCAGGGTGTCACCGTGGAGGACATCTGCCGCGAGCCGATGCTCCTGCGGGAGAAGGGCAGCGGCAGCAAGAAGTGTATCAACGCCTACTTCCAGCAGATGGGGGTGGAGGAGAGCCGACTGACCATTACGGCGCGGCTCAACGATCAGGAGTCCATCAAGAATCTGGTGGCCGGCGGGCTGGGGGTGTCCATCATCTCGGAGAAGGCGGCGGAGGATGCCCGTGACGCGGGACGGCTGCTGACGTTCGTCCTGCCGGGCGATGGGGCACAGAGACGGCTGTACGCCGCCTGTCGCCGCGGGGCGCCGGTGAACCGGCAGACGCGGCAGTTTCTGGACTTCGTCATCGGGTTCTACCAATAAAAAAGACCGCTGCAC
>UMHI01044379.1_pt1 | contig 30476 bp, 23 predicted proteins | sample 1965481 | NCBI WGS metagenome assembly UMHI01 (sample SAMEA4836093, study PRJEB28245) | human gut metagenome | biome: gut microbiome; material: fecal sample | place: Denmark | collected 2008 | reverse complement strand
TTAATTATTAACCCGTCAACTAAATTCAGTACACCTCAAACGACTACACGTTTTAAACAAAACGAACGGATGTTTGAATGAAAACATACGCATGTTTTACTTCAAACGTCCGTTCGTTTTTTACAGCTCAGTCTCTGCTGGAAAACAACTGTGACTGCGCATTCCGAGTTTCGTACTCCAACAGGAAACGCTTTGCCTCCAACCCGGCGGCATATCCTGTCAACTGACCGGAACTACCTACCACACGATGACAGGGTACCACAATCAGCCAAGGATTGTCGTGACACGCTCCTCCTGCCGCACGGACCGCCTTAGGAGAGCCGACAGCCTCCGCCACTTGGGCATAAGTCCGGGTTTCTCCATAAGGGATATCCAGCAATACCTGCCAGACACGCTGCCGAAACGGAGTACCTTTCCAGGCCAACGGAAGCTGGAAATCCTTCCGCTGCCCCCGAAAATAATCGACTAATTGACTACAGGCCTCTTTCCCTACCGATGTTTCTTCCGGTACTGCTCCAATAGGTATCTCGTTCAATCGGATAGCCACCAATCGGTCTGACTCTTCACAGACCACCAGCTTTCCTATCGGCGAATCACAACACATGTAACGTATCATCTTCCGACATCCGTTATTCCCATACCAGATAAGCAGAAACCAACCAGTGGTTCAATTTATCACCGTCAACCGGCTCAGCTTCAGGAATATCTACTTTAAAGGTATGTTCACCAGCCGACAAAGTACCTAACTCAACAGTCTCCGGCAAGACATCACTACCCGGACACCAGTTGGAGCGGGAAAGATCGGACGAAGCCAGCGGTTCCTCCACTTCCTTTACTTCGTAACCGTTCTCACCTATATAAGCAGCCTCACGCTTGATGAGCCATACTCCAGTAGCAGGATTAAAACGACGGAATGAAGCGCAATCGTCACGCCAAGGAATAAAATCGAGAACGGTCTTACCATCTACCGACACAATATTCTGACGTTCCACAAACTCATCGCCACCACTATGGCCACCATGCCCGGTCACAATGTACTTCAACTGTACATTTTTGGCTTCGCGCGGCAAGGTAAATGTAGTCTCCACCGGCTTTCTGGCAAAGATATCGGGGTAAGTCTGACCTATATAATATACAGTATTCATCAAAGGAGTAACCTGACGATTTGGCAACGCTTCGCACGGCACTTCAGTCTCCTTCACTTCAATCCGTACATCGGCCAAATATCCCTCCTTAGTCCAGGTATCAATAAAGACACCCACATAAGCTTCACCTTCCAACATCGGATAAAGCGGAGTGATATCCTGTACCCAATTGACAGAAGTCTCCCACTTCGGAATATAAACAGGGCGGCGTTTGCTACTCAACGAATCATCAGGAGCACTGAAATGACCTACACCAAAAGGAGTCATGAAACGCATCAGCTCCACAGTAGGCAAATAATCCGGACCAGCTACAATCCCCTTCATGTTTTCCAGACGGGCTTCGTCAATTGCAGGAAACTCCCGCTTACCTTCAGCAATGCTCATGATATTTATCGGAGAATTCTTGGGAAGGACAAAAACAGAACCAGACTTGTCCCATCGGTCACCGTTAGAAGCCACCTGAACATGCAGCATTACTTTAATGTTCCGCTGGTATTCAGGAAGTTTTATCTTCTTCAGCAAAATACGTCCGTTTACCAGACGCATTACCCCATCTGCATCAGGAGCAGTGATATTCCCGATGGAATCCGGACAAAAGCGCACTCTTTCCTGTTTGAAAACCTGGAGACTGCAATCTCCTTTAGCAGGCAATTCCTTGTGTTCGACAGCAAAACCAGTCCATGTAAACAAACAAGCCGCTGCCAGAAATAAAGTTTTTCTCAACATTGTAATACTTATTTTCAAAAATAGACAATTATCTGTTTACAGAATCAGAGCCGGACGAAACTGACAGCAACCCTTTCTATGGATTCCATAGTTTTCATCCGGCTCTTGATACTTTCCACTTCCTCCTTCGAACCAAAAAGGGGGGATACTTCTCTTTTATTGATGCTGTTCTCTCAACAGGTCATTTACTGTTTTCACCGGATTGAAGGTACTCAACGGAACTTCAACGAAAACAGTATTCCAGTCGCTCATTGATCCGTTCCACAATCCAGGCAATTCCAATGCTTTCAAGTCCTTACCGTTCTTTGACTTATAAGAGATGAAACCAGTAGCCTTGTCTACATAATTCAACAAATTGAACTTTTCACCTTTATAATTACGTACGGCACAAACCAAATCAACCGGATTGAAGTGTGTACCTTTCTCGAACATCGCTTTCTTTTCTGCATCGTTCATGTCAATCTGTGAACTTTCCAGGATCTGCAAAGAAACGGTACCATCCGGATTGTATGCCAGGAACGGACCACCACCCGGTTCGCCTACATTCTTCACCATACCGCAGACACGCATCGGACGATTCAGTTTCTTACGCAAATAAATAACCAAGTCGGCATCTTCCAAATCCTTCAGGTCAGCACGGCGACAGTGCAACTGCTGCTGAACGAAACGGATAATATTCTCCAGTTCATCATGACGGTAAGAGCCGCTATCCAACAGTTTCAAATATTCGAAAGCCTGTTTCTGGAGAGTTACAAGTACACCAGCCAACAGCTTCTTATAGGTAACCGTGTCAGCCTTCAAGCGATCCGGAACCACATTGTCAATATTCTTAATGAATACAACATCAGCATCCAAATCATTCAGATTCTCAATCAATGCACCATGACCACCCGGACGGAACAACAGCTTGCCATCCTTATCGCGGAACGGCTTGTTTTCCATATCGGCAGCAACTGTATCAGTACTTGGCTTCTGCTCAGAGAAACTGATATGATAATTGACACCGTACTTGGCTGCGTATTCGGCAGCTTTACTGTCTACCAGTTTCTGGAACAGTTCACGATGTTCAGTAGAAACAGTAAAATGTACAAATACATCACCCGATTTGCCAGCTGCATACAACGCACCTTCCACCAGATGTTCCTCCAACGGAGTGCGTACACCATCAGCATAACGATGGAACTTCAATAAACCTTTCGGCAGTGCACCGTAATTCAAGCCAGCAGATTCCAGCAAATTGGCAACTACTGCCTTATAATCCTTTTCTGCAATCAAGGCATCGATGTTCTTGCCGGTATTATCCATACAAGCCGCATTCAAATCATTATAGAAAGCGAAATTGTGGATGTGATCGAAAAACTTCTTTTCAAAATCAGTAGTCGGTACATTGTAATCAGCCCCCAGAAATTCAAACATATTCTTGAACATACGGCTGGCAGCCCCTGATGCCGGTACAAATTTTACAATTTTCTTGTCGCCTTCCTTATAAGCGTCCCAAGCGGCCAGATAACGCTGCTGATCGGCTTCTGTAGCTAACATAATGCCACCGTTTTCTACAGAGGCTGCAGCAGAAAGTTTCAGGAAGGGGAATCCTTTCTCAAAACATGCCAATTGTTCAGCAATTTTTTCTTCCGAAATGCCTTTCTTGGCCAACAATTCTTTGTCTTCGTGTGTCAACATATTTATATATTTTAGGTTATAGAAACTTCATCCGTATAGATTTAATGCTCAAAAATATAAAAAATAACGAAATTCTTCCCTACAAACCAATAAAAAAAGTATCTTTACCCAAAAAGAAAATTTTTATGTTTATGGAAGGAAATACATTTTTCACTCCGCAAGAGCACGAACAGCTCATTACGTTATATAAAAGACTACTACAATTATCCAAAGATACGCTCCAAAAAGATGACTGCCGGAAGCTGAAGGCCCACCTGGTAAACGTTATGCAGGGAGGAAGCATTCCGCGCAACGTATTTGGAATGAATCCCATCATCAAGGATATGCAGACGGCCATGATTGTTGCCGAAGAAATAGGTATGCGCCGAGCCTCCATTTTAGGAATCATGCTCCATGAATCGGTAAAATACGGCCTCTGTACCTTGGAATCCGTAGAACGCGAATACGGTAGTGACGTAGCAGGTATCATTCGAGGGCTGGTACGTATCAACGATCTATATGCCAAAAGCCCGACTATCGAATCGGAAAACTTCCGGAACCTGCTACTTTCATTCGCCGAAGACATGCGGGTTATACTGATTATCATTGCCGACCGTGTGAACCTGATGCGTCAGATAAAAGACAGTGAAAACAATGAAGCCCGGCTGGAAGTGGCCAATGAAGCAGCATACCTGTATGCTCCTTTGGCTCATAAACTGGGACTTTATAAACTGAAATCGGAACTGGAAGACCTGTCATTGAAATACACCCAGCATGACATCTATTATCACATCAAGGATAAGCTGAACGCTACCAAAGCTGCCCGAGACCGCTATATCGAAGCCTTTATCGAACCGGTAAAACGGAAACTGGAAGAAAGCGGACTGAAGTTCCATATCAAAGGACGGACCAAATCCATCCATTCTATTTATCAGAAGATGAAGAAACAAGGATGCCCGTTCGAAGGGGTATACGATCTGTTTGCCATCCGTGTCATTCTGGATTCTCCGGAAGATAAAGAAAAGCAGGAATGCTGGCAGGTATACTCCATTGTAACAGATATGTATCTGCCGAATCCGAAACGTCTGCGTGACTGGCTGTCTGTTCCGAAAAGTAACGGTTATGAATCACTGCACATCACTGTAATGGGACCTGAAGGGAAATGGGTGGAAGTACAGATACGTACCGAACGTATGGATGAAATTGCCGAAAAAGGATTGGCAGCCCATTGGCGCTACAAAGGTGTGAAAGGTGAATCGGGACTGGACGAATGGCTGAACTCTATTCGGGAAACATTGGAAAATGCCGACAGTGATATGGAAGCTATGGACCAGTTCAAACTGGATCTGTATAAAGACGAAGTTTTTGTCTTTACCCCAAAAGGAGACCTTTACAAGTTGCCTCAAGGAGCTACTGTGCTGGATTTTGCCTTTACTATCCATACCAATATCGGGTGTCGCTGCATTGGCGCGAAAGTGAACGGTAAAAACGCTCAGGTGCGTCAACCGCTGGTCAGTGGAGACCAGGTAGAAATCATGACTTCTTCTGCCCAAACTCCCAAACAGGACTGGCTGAACTTCGTAACCACTTCGAAAGCCCGTACCAAAATCCGTCAGGCCTTGAAAGAAATCGCGGCCAAACAGACACAGTTTGCCCGCGAAACACTGGAACGGAAATTCAAGAATCGCAAGATAGAATACGATGAGGCCATTTTGATGCGTCTCATCAAGAAACTGGGCTATAAGACCGTAACTGATTTCTACCGGAGCATTTCCGATGAGAGCCTGGACATCAATATCCTCATTGACCGCTATGTAGAAATGCAACGGAAAGAAACCGAACAGCGGGAAGAAATCAGTTACCGCAGTGCAGAAGGATTCAATATCCAGCAAGCCACCGAAGGTAAAGACTATTACAAAGATGACGTGTTGGTCATTGACCAGAACCTGAAAGGCATTGATTTTAACCTGGCCAAATGCTGCAACCCAATTTACGGAGATGAGGTATTCGGTTTCGTAACCATCTCAGGAGGTATCAAGATACACCGCTGTGACTGTCCGAACGCCAAGGAAATGAGGGCTCGCTTCCCTTATCGTATTGTGCGGGCACGCTGGGCTGGTAAGAGTCAGGGGAAACAGTATCCTATCCGACTCCGCGTAGTAGGGCACGATGATATAGGTATCGTAACCAACATTACCTCTATCATCAATAAGGAAACCAATATTCTGCTACGTTCCATCAGTATCGACTCGAACGACGGCCTTTTTTCCGGTATGCTGACAGTGATGGTAGATGACAACACGAAACTGGAATCGCTCATCAAGAAAATAAAAACCGTTAAAGGGGTTAAACAAGTAAGCAGGGGATAAACAAACAGCTTTTGAAAAGACAGTTGAATGCCAAAGCTTTGTTAATAAACCTAATCAAACAAGAAGTAATAAAAACAATATCTGTATATTTGTGTCGGTTTAAAAATAAAACAATAATGAAAAAAATTATTAGCACGTTGCTTTTCCTGGTAATAAGCACTGTTTTGATATGGGCACAGGGAACAGCACAGATTTATTTTGAAAAGACAACTCACGATTTCGGTATATTCTACGAAGACCAGCCGAAAGTAACCTGCAAATTCAAATTCACTAATACAGGAGACGGACCGTTGGTTATTCATCAGGCCATGGCTTCGTGTGGATGTACCGTACCTAAATACCCTAAAGAACCTATCAGACCGGGAGAAACCGGTGAAATAACCGTAACTTACGACGGTACAGGTAAATTTCCGGGACATTTCCGAAAAACCGTCACCCTACGTACCAATGCTAAGGATGAAATCACTCGTCTGATCATCGAAGGGGACATGCAGCCGGCCAGTGCCAAAGTACAGTAAACACAACATCTTCTTCATAATTTTAAACGGGATGGGATTCCAATAACTGAAATCACTTCCTGATAAAGACTCCCATAAAGGAATCTAGCCAATCTCCTTAAGAACGCCTGCCGTCCATAAGGAGATTGTTATTTTTTAGCCGTACATCTAGGATGAATTGAACGTAAAAAAAGCCTGTTCTTTCGCCGTTCAAGCTATTTTTCGTACATTTGGACACGAAAAAAGTCAAATAATTCACACTTATAATTGAAAACACACATGAAAGAAGAATTCGAAAAGCAGGCGGGACTCCCTGAAAACGCGTTCCGCCCGTTAAAACCCGGTGAGAAATATGAACCATTGATGTCACCGGACAAAGAATACCCCGAAGTCAATTTCCGATCAGTTTCCTGGGGTATCATCATGGCCATTATCTTTTCGGCTGCCGCGGCCTATTTAGGACTGAAAGTAGGTCAGGTATTTGAAGCAGCTATTCCGATTGCCATCATTGCTGTAGGAGTATCAAGTGCCACCAAACGAAAAGGAGCTTTGGGAGAAAATGTCATCATCCAGTCTATCGGCGCATGCTCGGGTGTAATTGTGGCAGGAGCCATCTTTACCCTACCAGCCCTTTACATTCTTCAGGAAAAATATCCGGAAATGACTGTCAATTTTATGCAAATGTTCATCAGTTCCTTATTGGGAGGTGTACTAGGCATTCTTTTCCTGATTCCATTCCGAAAATATTTCGTGAAAGAAAAACACGGTGAATATCCTTTCCCTGAAGCGACAGCCAGCACCCAAGTCCTTGTATCGGGGGAAAAAGGTGGAGACCAGGCCAAGCCACTGTTGCTTGCCGGACTCGTCGGAGGATTGTATGACTTCATTGTAGGTACCTTAGGATGGTGGAACGAGAACTTTACCAGCCGGGTATGCGGATGGGGAGAAACCTTGGCAGACAAATTCAAGCTGGTCTTCAAAATCAATACAGGAGCTGCAGTCTTGGGATTAGGGTACATTGTAGGTCTGAAATATGCTGCTATCATCTGTGCCGGTTCAATAGCAGTCTGGCTGATTATCGTTCCCGGACTTTCTCTGATTTGGGGAGACCAGATACTGAATGCATGGAATCCTGATATCACCCAGGCCGTAAAAGACATGACTCCAGAACAGATTTTCAGCGAATATGCCAAAAGCATCGGTATCGGAGGCATCGCTATGGCCGGTATCATCGGTATAGTCCGCTCATGGGACATCATCAAAAGCGCAGTGAGTCTGGCTGGAAAAGAAATGGGTGGGAAAAAGGTCGTAGAAACTACCGAACGTACCCAAAAAGACCTTTCCATGAAATTTATTGCTTTTGGTTCCATCTTTACACTCCTGCTAATTCTGGCATTCTTTTATTTTGATGTAATGCAAGGCGATATACTGCATACAATCGTAGCTATCCTGTTGGTAGCTGTCATCTCCTTCCTGTTTACAACAGTTGCCGCCAATGCTATTGCCATTGTAGGGACCAATCCGGTATCTGGTATGACCCTGATGACCTTGATTCTTGCATCTGTCATCATGGTAGCTGTAGGACTGAAAGGTGCTACCGGTATGGTGGCTGCTCTAGTAATGGGAGGTGTGGTATGTACAGCACTTTCCATGGCTGGCGGTTTCATCACTGACCTGAAAATTGGCTATTGGCTGGGAAGCACTCCGAAGAAACAGGAAAGTTGGAAATTCCTGGGTACATTGGTATCAGCCGCTACCGTAGGTGGTGTTATTATGGTTCTGAACGACTCATACGGATTTACCAGCGGACAACTGGCAGCACCTCAGGCTAATGCAATGGCAGCCGTCATAGATCCTCTAATGAACGGAGTAGGTGCCCCGTGGCTACTATATGGTGTCGGCGCCCTGTTAGCTCTCATTCTAACTTTCTGCAAGGTACCTGCCTTAGCCTTTGCCTTGGGTATGTTTATTCCACTGGAACTGAACTTGCCGTTACTAGTAGGAGGAGCCATCAACTGGTACGTTACAACCCGCAGCAAAGACGAAGCTGTCAACTCGGCCCGTGGTGAGAAAGGAACCCTGCTGGCTTCCGGATTCATTGCCGGAGGTGCCCTGATGGGAGTAGTAAGCGCTATCCTGCGTTACTGCAATGTGAATGTAATCAACGAGTCATGGCTGGACAATCCGACAAGCCAAGTAATATCACTATTAGCTTACATTTGCCTGATTATTTTCTTAGTGAAAGCCAGCATGAGCCTTAAAAAGGAAGCATAAATACAGAAAAGAACCTGAAAATAAAAGAAAAAGGCAGCACACTTTTGGTAAAACCAAATAAAACCACTACCTTTGCACCCGCTAATACGGGTTATTAGCATAATTCAAATCATTCACATTAAAATTTTAACGTTAAGAAATGGCAACTAAAATCAGATTGCAGAGAAACGGACGTAAAAGCTATGCGTTCTATTCAATTGTTATTGCAGATGCAAAAGCACCACGTGATGGTAGATTTACTGAGAAAATTGGTACTTACAATCCAAATACCAATCCTGCCACAGTAGATTTGAATTTTGACCGTGCATTGTACTGGGTGATGACAGGTGCACAACCTACAGATACAGTACGCAACATCTTGTCTCGCGAAGGTGTTTACATGAAGAAACACTTGCTGGGCGGTGTAGCAAAAGGTGCATTTGACGAAGCACAGGCTGAAGCTAAATTCAACGCTTGGAAAGAAAACAAACAGTCAGGTCTGGCTGCTTTGAAGGCTAAGGAAGAAGAAGCTAAGAAGGCTGAAGCTAAAGCACGTCTGGAAGCTGAAAAGAAAGTAAACGAAGAAATCGCTAAGAAAGTAGCTGAAAAGAAAGCTGCAGAAGCTGCTGCAAAAGCAGAAGCTGAAGCTGCCGCTAACGCTGAAGCTGCTCCAGCTGAAGAAGCAACTGAAGCTCCGGCTGAAGCTTAATTCTTTTTTACTGCAAGAAACACAGAAAAGGTGTGTCGGAATCTTCTGACACACCTTTTCTTTTTCAGACCGCAGCCAAGGCTTGCTCCAAATCAGCCAACAAATCATCAATGTGCTCTATACCAACCGACAACCGTACTGTGCCTTCAGAAATTCCCTGACTAACTAGTTCCTGTGCGGTCAGTTGCGAATGAGTGGTGCTGGCCGGATGAATTACCAATGACTTTGCATCAGCCACATTAGCCAATAACGAAAAGATTTCCAAATGGTCTATGAAACCAAAAGCTTCTTCTCTTCCACCGGCCAGTTCGAAAGTAAAAATAGATCCTGCTCCCTTTGGAAAATACCGCTGATACAAAACATGATCCGGATGATTAAACAGTGAAGGATGATTCACTTTCTTTACCTTCGGATGAGCATTCAAGAATTCTACCACTTTCAAGGCATTTTCTACATGACGCTCTATACGCAATGAAAGAGTTTCAAGCCCTTGCAGCAACAAAAAAGCATTAAAAGGGCTAATACAAGCTCCAGTATCACGCAACAGGACAGCCCGAATGCGTAACACATAGGCTGTCTCGCCAGCTGTCTCAACAAAACGGACACCATGGTAATTAGGATCTGGTTCTGTCAACTGCGGAAACTTACCGGAAGCGGTCCAGTCAAACTTACCGGAATCAACGATGACACCTCCCAAAGAGGTTCCATGACCACCAATAAATTTTGTGGCGGAATGTACCACAATATCTGCTCCATATTCAATGGGACGAATCAAGTATGGAGTACCAAAAGTATTGTCTACAATCAACGGAATCCTGTGGCGATGAGCAATATCGGCCACTTTCCGGATATCAATCAGATTACAGTTAGGGTTTCCAAAGGTCTCTATAAAAAGCGCTTTGGTGTTTTCCTGAATGGCCCGTTCAAAATTTTCCGAATCACTCGGATCAACAAACGAAGCAGTCACTCCATACACCGGCAAAGTATTCGCCATCAAGTTGTAAGTTCCTCCATAAATGGTATTTGCTGCTACAATATGATCCCCCTGACGGGTAATATTCTGAATAGCATACGCAATGGCCGCTGCCCCGGAAGCTACAGCCAACGCTGACACTCCTCCTTCAAGCGTAGCTATCCGTTTCTCGAATATCTCTTGAGTCGGATTGGTCAGACGACCGTAAATATTTCCCACCTCTTCCAGACTGAACCGGGCAGCCGCATGGGCCGAATTGCGGAAGACATATGAAGTAGTCTGATAAATGGGTACGGCACGGGCATCAGTAGCTTGTTCCGGCTGTTCCTGCCCTACATGTAATTGTAAAGTTTCGAAATGTAAGTTGTTTCTGTCCATAAGTCTATCAGTTAATGTTCCTACTGATGACAAAGGTAAAACGCTAAGAAATTTCCACCAATATCTGAAGAAAATATAGAAAAACTTCCTATTTTTGCTAAGATGAAAAGAAAAATCAATAAGAGATACTGGAAAATAGCATCCGATAAAAGAATATTATTCTATGGATACACTTGACAAGACCGACCTACAGATTCTACGCATCCTGCAAGAGAATGCCCGACTGACCACAAAAGAATTGGCAGCACGTGTAAATCTCTCCTCCACCCCTGTATTCGAACGGTTAAAACGATTAGAGAACAAAGGATATATCAAAAAATACATTGCTGTACTGGATGCCGACAAGCTGAATCAGGGATTTGTAGTATTCTGCAGCGTGAAACTACGTCGGCTGAATCGGGATATAGCCACGGAATTTACAGAAATCATCAAAAAAACTCCGGAGGTAACCGAGTGTTACAATATCTCCGGAAGTTTTGATTACCTGCTGAAAATCCATGCACGAAACATGAAACATTATCAGGAATTCATTCTGAACGTACTGGGTACCATCGACAGTCTGGGCTCACTGGAAAGCATGTTCGTTATGGATGAAATCAAACAAGACTATGGGATTCATATCTAATCTGAACAATTTACCAAGCCCATGCATTTACATCTGTAACCGATTCTATTGTCTGTTCGATATGGTCCGGTAAATTACAGAAGAAATCAATTCCTGTTTTCTTTTCTAATTCATCGATAGACACTACATATTGCTTCAATTCACTGGCCGAAGGATTACGCGGATACCCTTCCTTATGTTCTACCAAGAAACCGATTGCCTGAAAAGTATCGCCTTTCTGTGCCAATACCGCCATGAAATAGTACTTCGGACAAGCCAGCCCATGAATCGTAAAACCATTCTCATCGGTAGTAGGAGTTCCCCCCTGGACTTTAGTACCAGTAAAGTTCTTCAGCAGGTCATTCATGGTTCCTCCTTTAGCGACATATACCTTATCAAAAGTTCCTGTAGCTGTAGAACGCCCCCAGTTCTGCACACGTGCCTCCATCTTGGCCCAGAACCCACCATTGAAATCATTCAGTTGTGGAGACATATTACTGTAATAAAATGTCTGTTCATTGGCTTCCTTGCTATAGACACGGTCTTCGGAAGCACACAAATGACCTTTGTCAAAGCCATCACTCTTATGGTCTTCTTCCGTAGTCTGCATCTCTACAAGCAGCTTCGGATCTTCCTTCCAAGCATCGGTTCGTTTTACAGCATCAGCTGAAGTAGTGGTATCAAATGAGAAAGCTACCCAATTGGCGTGACGCATGTCAGGATTCCACTCCAAAGCATAATTCAACAACTCCGTACCATTTACCGTAACATAATGGTCGGCATACACATAACGGTTGTCCAAATGAGGTATTTCATAAGCCGTTACAGAAGCATTTCCCGCATTAACATTGACGTTCAGATTTTTATCTGTAGGGGTATCTTCCGTTACATATTCAATAAGCACATCATTACCCGAAATATCTGCCACACGGAATTTAGCAAAACGATATATATCCGGAGCAGCACACCAGGCCCAGTATGAAGCTCCCTCTACAATATCTACAGAAGAATACCACTCCTCACCAAACGGAATTTCTTCTAACTCATCCAAACGTCCGGAAGTGGTCTGTACAAACCGATAGACTTCGCCATAGAACTTCTTGTCTTTGATATAGAAAGGAGCACTGAACCCTTCTGGCTGAAAAACAGAAAAGCCGGAAGAAGTGCTTTCATATCCCTTCAATGTTAATGTTACAGCCCCATCCTGCGTAGTCTCTATATAACTGTCAGAGGCAGGATTCGTATCTTCACAACCGACATTGAAAAAAAACAATGCCATTCCTAATACAAGCAATTTTTTCTTTATCATGAGAATCAGATAAAAAAATCCGCCGATTCTTCTTTTATGCCATAAAGAAGAACCGACGGAATATTTTATTAATTATTATTCAGCCTCGTTTACCAAGACATTCTTTATTTCCCAAGTAGGAGCAGCACTGCTTGTACTCTTATAAACAAACGCAATGCGAACTACCTGACCTACGTAACTGCCCAGGCTATAAGGACCCACCTTATAGAAATCCCAGCTCTGTCCGTCAGACCACTGTGTTTCATCTACTTCTACAGTTTCCCATGTAGCTGTTTCTACATTGTCTACATAGTCAGTAGAAATCTTCACCATCATGTATTCGGAAAGCGGATTGCCATTCAAGAACTTGTGAGCCTCTTCGAATGACAATTGAGGACTCATTGCCTCTGACAAGTCAATGGCCGGAGTAAGCAACCAGCTTTCAGTCTCATAATTTGTATTATTCATAAAAGCCGAAGCTTTCCAACCATAGCTGGCATCACTCTTCCATACGTAGCTGACTCCTGTCAACGCGATGTCCTGAACTGTAAATCCGCCATCATTACCACCAGTCAACGCTTCATCCAAATAAACACCAGCCTGCGCAGTATAATTTCCATCGGCAGTCTTTTCAAAGATTGTCGTACGAGTAGAATAATTGGTAGAAGCAGCCCAAGTACCGTTTAATGTATATTCCTCCACTATCGGATCGGCATCTGCAGCATTCTTATAGATTACAGCCACCTGTTCACCTTTCGTTGCGTATGGATATTTCTGAGCCAAATAAACCGGGAAGATTACAGATGGTTTAGAAACATATTCGGTACCCAATTCTGCATAGAACTTCGGATCGGCAACCAATACATTGACATCTTCTCTCTCATACTCTATCCAAGCACCATCAGTATAAACGTAAAGAGCAGAAGAATTCGCATAAGCACCAGAAGCACGGCTCATCCTCAGCATAGCAGCCTCGACTTCGCTTTCTGCCACTTCCTTAAACAAACATACATCCCAATATTTCGCATCTTTCTCCTGTACCTGTGCATCCTTCAATTCCACGGTAGGAGCACAAGCATCCGTACTCTTATACACGAAAGCTACAACAATCTTTTTCCCGTTGAAAGCACTCAAGTCAATACGCTGGTTACTAAAATTCCACGAACTTCCGATTTCTGAAGCATCGTATGCCACATCAGTCCATGTAGCTGCAGCCACATTGTCTGCGTAATCAGAAGCCACCTTCACCTGGAAGAAGTCGGCAGCTGTATTACCGTTCAAATAATTAAGAGCCAGTTTAAAGGACAACACCGGTGCAGTCGCTTCGGAAAGATCTATTTCAGAAGAAACCACATAACTTTCCGAAGCCAGATTTTTACCGCCTACGAACGCGGAACCTTTGTAATAACCATATGAATCGATTTTCCACACATAATCAGAACCTTCTGGCAGCGTCACATCCTTAATGGCAAACTTACCGGTTTCTTCTGTCATCGGATCGAAGAAATAGGCATAGCTGGATTCCGGATAACATCCATAACTATACTTATCATTTACATAAGTCAGCTTCACTGTCTTGTTTTTCTCTACGTTCTTCAAAGCAAACGTACCATCGCCATTACCACTCAATGCCCATTCAGCTCCTTCGGCAGGAACAGATTCACTGACATTGAAACTATTATAGGTACCGCTCATATAAAGATACTGAGACCAGCCATTCAGCAAAGTAAATCCATTTGCAGCCTTAGTTAACGTAACTACCTGCTCTGAACCGTCGGCACTGGCAATTACCCCGTTTTCGCCAACACTAATCGGAGCCGGATTCATATATCCGTAACTATAGCTCTCTTTGTCCAGCTTTCCAAAAGGATAATAGTTTCCGTCATCAGCTTTGGCAGCAATCACATAGTTTCCCTCTTCACCATCAAACGAGGTTACCTGCTGATATACCATTGGAATAACAGAGCCTCCACCTGCCCCCGGTTCAAATTCAGAATAGGCATAGTTCACTGCCACCATATCGCCTTCTGCCGGTTTCTCTATCTTGGCAGCCAATACTTCAGGCAGTTTCTTCAGTGTAGACGGAGAAAGGTAAGTAGCAGAAGCCGTTTCTCCCCATACACTCCGGTAATCGGCATTTGTCAGCGTATATTCAGCCAGATTCTTAAAATCAGCCAGATAAGCAGACGGTTCACGATACATATTATAAGAGACAGAAAAACGCGAACCGGCATCAGCCTGCGGATATTTTTCGGTAATGAAAGCTGGCAGGAACCATTCGGCTTCTGTCTTACTTGCAAAATACCGGTTTTTACCTATCGCCTCAAGCGCAGCCACATAAGTTCCGTTTTCCGGATCTTTAGACAAAGCTACTTCCTTGTTGGTAGCATTATTGGCCACTGCCGCATAATCCGAAGCCTCCAACTTAATAGCAACTCCCTTCTTTACATCCGAAATCTGAGAGCCGATATTGAACTGGTCGTTATAATCTTCACATGCTGTCAAGGTAGCCAGCAATGCGGTTGATATAAAAAATATTTTTTTCATAAATTCTTTTCTATTAAAACAGGTGATTAGAAGTTTACTTTCAGTCTCACACTATAAGTACGTCCAAAGGCGTAGTAACAATAGATAGTTTCATCGGAAACTGTTCCAGAACGAGGATTATATGCCTTTGAGATATACTGGTAATCAAGCAAGTTGTTTACATTTCCTGAAAGAACAGCGTCCAACTTACCCAACTTGAAACGATAAGATGCATTCATATCAATCTGACTGGCAGCAGGAACTTTCCACGGATCGGCAATCGTAATTTCCTGTCCTAATTTCAAGTCACTACCACTGAATGAATAATAAGCATAGTTACGTCCGTAATAAGTCCAGTCGGCACCTACACGGATAGATTTTCCAATCTTGAAAGTTGCGCCCAAAGCAGCTGTAGTCTGTGCAGAACCTCCCACACGTACCCCTTTCAGATTAATGGAAGCAGAAACATGGTCCGGAGCACCGATACCGCTTGCCTGTGTACCATCTTCTTTCAGCGGCATACCTGCATCATCGTATGCGTAACCAGTAGCGTTGCTATCCCATTTCCAGTCACCTAAAGAGAACATACCCGTAATATCCAACCATTTAAGCGGCGTAATCTTCACATCCAGTTCTACACCTTTGTGAAGAGCATTTACACCTGTCATATTCATATAGTATTCGGTACGTTCCTGATTGTCGAGCTGACCGGATTTAGTCATCGCCTTATCCAACCACTTGGTCCAATAAGCATTTACATTGGCAGTCAACCAGCTGTTACGGAAACCATATCCCAATTCGAAAGACAATACCTTTTCATTTTTGGCATCCTTATTGATAGCATGACTTGCATTGGCCTGCATGAAAGCGCCGTAAGAGAATTTAGGTGCACGACTGATATAACCTAAATTGAAGAATACATTATGATTGTCAGTAATATTATAGTTTGCACCACCTTTAGCTGTAAAACCGATGAAGCTGATATTGTCTGATTTGGCATGAGCCTTATCATAGAACAAACGGTCATAGCGCCAGTAAGTAGTATTCGACAAAGAACCTGCCACGAAAGCCGACAACTTATCTTTGTTGAACTCAGTCTGGAAGAACGCGCCTTCCTGCAATACATGACCGTCATAGTCACGGTATACAACATCACCTACTCCCAATTTTTCGTATTTCCACATCGGATCGGCAGCCGCACTGTTATTTTCGGGCAAAACATCTCCACGGGTAGAGTCCATGAAATACTGTCCGCCATACAAATCGGAAATTTCGTTGGTATGTGTACCTTTATAATAACGGAAATCCACACCTCCATAAAAATCAATGTATTTACCGAATTTGGTAGTATAAGTAGACAAAAGGCCATACCAGTTATGATAGTTCTTAGATAAACTCATGGCCAGCATTGATCCATATTCACTTTCTTCATTGATATCCTGAATGGCACCGTAATCAAAAGTACCGTCCGGTTTACGGAACTTGGTCTGCAATGTACCATAGTTAGCTCCCCTCCAGTCCTGATAAGAATAGCCGTAGTATTCATTACCCTGTCCTGAATAACCATAACCACGTCCGATAGACACATACGCAACTGTACTCAAAGACGATTTCTCATTGATTTGCCATTGATGATTCAAGCTGATCTGAGGCTTATGATAGGAATTGTATTCACTGGTTCTTCTACGCCCTTCATTATCAAAACCGTATGTAGAATTGTATTTATAATTCTTTATTCCATATACTTCTTCTGTCATCTTCCAGTCTGCGATAGTCAATGCACCGTTACGTTGATAGTGAGTCTGCGGAGCACCAAAAACAGTAAATGAAAGCTGATGAGCATCATTCAAGCGCTTGGATATATTCAAGAAATAATTATATCCTTCGAAATCCAATCCCTGGGCATATCCGTTACCCCAGTTCTTAGAGCCCAGCAAGGTCATAGCCCAACCGGATTTGGTAAGACCGGTAGAAACACTGAACAAAATTTTATTCATGCCATCGTTACCCAAAGCATAAGATACAGTTCCACCTTTTTTGCTTTCCAGACTCTGTGTGATGATATTGATGGTACCTCCTACGGAAGGAGCAGATACTTTGGAAGCTCCCAGACCGCGCTGAGTCTGCATAGTACGGGTAACATCGGTCAATCCGGCCCAGTTAGACCAATAGACACCTCCCCACTCCATATCATTCATCGGCACACCGTTCACCATGACAGCGATATTTTCATTTCCGAAACCACGCATGTAAATTTCAGAGTCGCCATAACCACCGCCATCCTTATTGGCATGAACACCCGGAGTAGATTTCAAAATTTCTGGAAATTCCTGCGTTCCCAGTTTTTCCTGAATAAAATCCATTGCCACACTAGAAACAGCTACGGGAGTCTTACGTGCCACAGCTATCTGCGAAGTGATGACTACATCACCCAATACATGTGCATCAGGTTTCAGGCTGACAATGCCTAAATCAACATTACCTTTCTGGGTAATCTTCATCGTTTCATCCTTGTAACCTAAGTACTTGAACTCGACGGTAGCATTCGAAGTAGTAAACTTCAATGTAAATAAACCATCCATGTCAGTGACAGCACCTACTGTAAGCCCTTTGACCGAAACCGTTGCACCAATCAGCGGCTCATTGGTTTCCGCATCTACGACCTTACCTTTCAATGTAGCCTGAGCTACAGCCGTTGCAATACTACATGTAAAAAGTACTGCAAACAAAAGGAAATGTTTCAGATGTTTTTTCATAAGTCTGTTTTAGCTTGTTTAATGAATAAAAAACGAAAATGTATACAAAAATAACATTTCCAATGAGATATTTTATAACATTCTTATGAAATTTCAGCCCGCAAAGATAAATTTAACAAATATTGGAGCACTTTTCTTAAATCTTTACACACAAAAATTACAACTTTCAGAGAACAATATCTCATGCATTTCATGTTCTCACACTACCGATAATTGCTTTTAAACATATAACTCACTTACAGACAAACCCAAATGACAGATTAAACCTTCTAAACCATTTTCCCATACCAATCTTAAATTCTGAAACGAAAAACGTCCGTTCGTTTAATGTTATACGAACGGACGTTTTCATGAAAACGAACTCATGTTTCAACTAAAACATGAGAATATTTTTTGTAGCGGTCAATCTTCCATTAATTTCCGGTAACGGACACGTTTCGGTTCTACGTTACCCATACGTTTCATCTTGTTTTCTTCGTATTCTGTATAAGAACCTTCGAAATAGAAGACTTCACTGTTACCTTCGAAAGCCAAAATGTGCGTACAGATACGGTCGAGGAACCAGCGGTCATGGCTGATAACTACCGCACAGCCGGCAAAATCTTCCAGACCTTCTTCCAACGCACGCAAAGTATTCACATCGATATCATTGGTCGGCTCGTCCAGTAAAAGCACGTTACCTTCCTCTTTCAATGCCATGGCCAGATGCAAACGGTTACGTTCACCCCCCGAAAGCATACCGCAAAGCTTTTCCTGATCGGAACCCGAGAAATTAAAACGGCTCAGATAAGCACGGGCATTCACATCACGGTTCCCCATACGAATCAAATCATTTCCGCCGCTGATAACCTGATAAACAGTTTTATTCGGATCGATATCTTTATGCTGCTGGTCGACATAAGCTACCTTCACTGTTTCTCCTACCTCGAATTCACCCTTATCAGCCTTTTCAAGTCCCATAATCAGACGGAACAAAGTGGTCTTTCCCGCACCGTTCGGACCAATGACACCTACAATGCCGTTCGGTGGAAGCATGAAATTCAAATCGTCGAACAGCAACTTGTCGCCGTATGCTTTAGCCACGTGTTTCGCTTCAATGACTTTGTTACCCAGACGCGGACCATTCGGAATAAAAATTTCCAGCTTTTCTTCCTTCTCTTTTACGTCTTCGTTCAAAAGTTTATCGTATGAATTCAAACGAGCCTTACCTTTAGCCTGACGGGCCTTCGGAGCCATCCGTACCCATTCCAACTCGCGTTCCAGTGTCTTGCGTCGTTTGCTGGCTGTCTTTTCCTCCATTTCCATACGCTTGGTCTTCTGCTCCAACCAGCTGGAATAGTTTCCTTTCCATGGAATACCCTCACCACGGTCGAGCTCCAGAATCCATCCGGCTACGTGATCCAGGAAGTAACGGTCGTGTGTCACAGCAATTACCGTTCCTTCATACTGCTGCAGATGCTGTTCCAACCAGTCGATACTTTCCGCATCCAGATGGTTGGTCGGCTCATCCAGCAAAAGGATATCCGGCTTTTGAAGCAACAGGCGGCACAAAGCTACCCGACGGCGTTCACCTCCCGACAGATTCTTCACCAGCTGGTCTTCGGGCGGACAACGGAGTGCATCCATGGCACGTTCCAGCTTGCTGTCCAGATTCCAGGCATCGGTTGCATCGATGATATCCTGCAGTTCAGCCTGACGGGCAAACAGCGCATCCATCTTCTCCGGGTCTTCATAATATTCCGGCAGCCCGAACTTGTTGTTGATTTCCTCATATTCAGCCAAGGTATCTACCACCTGCTGCACCCCCTCCATCACTACTTCCTTTACCGTCTTGGTATTGTCAAGTACCGGTTCCTGAGCCAGATAACCTACCGAATATCCCGGTGAGAAGACCACTTCTCCCTGATAACTCTTCTCGATACCGGCAATAATCTTCATCAACGTAGATTTACCGGAACCGTTCAAACCGATGATACCGATTTTAGCACCATAGAAAAAGGATAGGTAGATGTCTTTCAATACCTGTCTGTTGTTCTGGAAGGATTTGCTCACTCCCACCATTGAGAAAATAATCTTCTTGTCGTCTGCCATATTCTTTTAACTGTTATAAAATAAAATCAAATCTTTCTTTGCTCCATCTGCCTCCGATAATAACGATGCACCGCCAACTGATAAACTATCAGTCCAGCTAGACATGCAACCAAAGCCACAATAAACGGATTGCCGGATAAAGAGGCTGTCGCCCATTTACCAGACATAACTCCCAACAGAATTCCCAGTTCCCACAACAACTGATAGGTATGATAGCCTGTTCCACGTTCACAATGTAAAGGAAGCTGTATCATCACGAAAAGGAACTGCGAAATGGAGGCTGCAGCTCCCAAGCCAATCAAAAAACCTGCTCCCCACAAATGGATACCCGCATCAGAAAAATACAAGACCAATAATCCGGCACCTGTAAGAATCTGTCCTAACGCTACCAACAGACGTCCGTCAACAGCCACAGTTGCCTTCAAAAGCAGAAAACAGATAACTCCACCAGTTATGCAAAGGTAAAAAAAAGAATCGTAGATTGTACCAAAAACAATCCCTAAAACAAAAGGGACAGCCATCATATTCACCCCAGGTCCTAACGAACGGAACAGGAGAAAACGGTCGAACGATAAAAGAGGAAGTTCCAAAGGTGCCCGGAAAGATACAGAAACCATCGAAATCAACAGAATAGCTATTATCGCCAGCAATGTGGAAACATAAGTCAATTGTGGAAAAGAAATCAAGGATTCCGCATAATATCCACCAATCAGGCCAGACATCATACCGAAAATACCGGCCCAGGTAAAGCAAGTATTCGCCTGATTCCGTTTCTGACTAGGAGTCACATCGATAACCAAAGTACTTCCGGTAGCCATCAGGGCAATGGCAAATACTACTCCCTGAATCATCCATAGCAACCAAAGTGTATGGAAATGCTCCACATACGGATAAGCCAAAGTAACAAGTGCAAGTATCAGAATACTGCGTATACAGACTGTCTGGCGTTTGTATGTATCTACCAGATAATTATTGAAAAGTCCCGGCAAGAACAAAGAGATACCGAAAACAGCGGTCACTCCTCCGGCATACAAGTCGGAACAGTGCCACTGTCTTACCATCCAATGATGGAACACCGGAAACAACATATAAACAGCTGCATGCAACAGCAAATTAGCCACTGCCAAATAGCTGAAATTCCGGTTCCATAAATTATTTCTGCCTTCCGAAGGATGCAGTATACCCATTGCCATAGCGGAATCAATACTGCTCAGATTCGTTCGGGAAATCACATGATTTCACATCAGAAACATAATTTCCGATAGCATCGGTCATAAGTGTATGCAAATCAGCATACCGACGGAGAAAACGTGGGCTGAATCCCTTGGTCATACCCAACATATCAGTTACGACCAATACCTGACCGTCGACTGCTCCACCTGCACCGATACCGATTACCGGAATTGTCAGTTCCTGAGCTACACGGGCTGCCAAAGCAGCAGGAATCTTTTCGAGTACCAAAGCAAAACAGCCTGCTTCCTGCAACAAACGTGCATCATTAATCAGTTTTTCGGCCTCTGCTTCTTCCTTGGCGCGCACGCCATAAGTACCATATTTATTGATAGACTGCGGCATCAGTCCCAAATGTCCCATCACCGGTATACCGGCACCGATAATGTGACGGATGGTTTCAATCACTTCCTCACCCCCCTCTAACTTCAGTGCATCTGCATGAGTTTCCTTCATGATACGGATGGCATTGCGAACTCCATCGTACGGGTCGGCCTGATAAGAACCAAAAGGCATGTCCACTACCACAAGGGCACGTTTCACGCCACGCATCACCGATTTACCGTGATAAATCATCTGATCGACCGTTATAGGCAATGTAGTAACATTACCGGCCATCACATTCGAAGCGGAATCACCGACCAGAATAACATCGACACCTGCTCCATCCACAATCTGAGCCATTGTAAAATCATAAGAGGTGAGCATTGAAATCTTCTCGCCTCTTTCCTTCATTTCAATCAAACGGTGAGTTGTCACTTTCCGTGTATCACCTGAAAGATATCCAGCCATAATTACCTTAATTTAAAAACGGAGCAAAATTAGCAGTTTTTAATGAGTTATACAAATTTTCGGAAATCTCTGACAAACACGTGCTATCCTTGACAGAAACGACTGTCTGAAAATCATTTTCCGGAAAGCAGCTCCATCATCCGTTCATAGCTGAATCCTGTAAAATCAGGTATTACCAGTCTGCATTTATCTTGAATAGAAGCAGCCGGATTCGTCGTACTCAGACCTACCACCGTCATACCGGCAGCATTACCGGCTTCCAAACCATGAAACGAATCTTCGAATACCATACAGTTCTCCTTAACCGTATCGAACACCTTCGCTCCTAACAGAAAACAATCGGGAGCCGGCTTGGAACGAGTAAAATCTTCAGATGTCAGGATGCGGTCAACCAACCCTCTCAACTCCGGATGTGCCGCATATACATTCTTCATTTTCTGCTGATTGGAACTGGTCACAATCGCCATCTTCACTCCATGAGCACGCAGTTCCTTCATAAAATCGGCTACACCGGGAATGTAATCATAACTCATTTCGTTCTCATAGCGGTTCAATGCTTCTGTGATATCGGCCAACTCCTTCTCCATCCCTGAAAAATAACGGTCATATATTTGTACCAAAGTCTGTCCTTTGATGATTTTCCCGAAATTTTCATATTCCGGCACATACTTTCGTCCTATCTCATCCCAGAAAACCGTATATTGAGGTTCTGTATCTATAATCACTCCATCACAATCAAAGAGTGCAGCAATCGCTTTCGTCTGATTCATTTTTATTTAGCTTGATTTAACACGGCAAAGGTCCTAAATATCCTTATATCTTCCTAAATTTGATACTTAAAATAATTGAAAATGAAAAAAAACGACCCTCACATCCTTGGAACGGCTCCCATCGGTAAATTATTGGTAGAATATTCTATACCGGCCATTATTGGTATGACACTGACTTCCTTATACAACATTATAGACAGTATCTTCATCGGGCACGGTGTAGGAGCCTTAGCAATTTCAGGACTGGCTATCACTTTTCCTCTGATGAACCTGAATATTGCCTTCTGTACTCTGGTAGGTGTGGGTGGCGCTACCATGTCTTCCATCCGGTTAGGACAAAAAGACCAGACCGGTGCCGAATACATATTGGGAAACGTAGCTGTCCTATGCATCATCAATGCCATGGTCTTTGGAGGAATCACTCTCATTTTTCTGGAAGAAATACTCCGTTTCTTCGGTGCCAGTGATTCCACCCTTCCTTACGCTTATGACTTCATGCAGGTTATTCTGTTAGGAAGTCCTGTTTCATTCGTCATGATTGGACTCAATAATATCATGCGGGCTACCGGTTATCCGAAAAAGGCTATGCTTTCCTCCTTATTGACAGTAGGTTGTAATGTCATTCTGGCTCCTATTTGCATCTTTGTATTAGAGTGGGGCATCCGTGGAGCAGCCCTTTCAACCATTGCTTCCCAATTTGCAGGAATGATTTGGGTGCTCTCCCATTTCTACAGTCAGAAAAGTTTCGTCCGCTTCCGGAAATCCTGTTTCCGATTGAGACTCCCTATCATACGAAACATCTTCGGTATCGGAATGTCTCCTTTCGTGATGAATGTCTGTGCCTGCTGCATCGTTATTTTCATTAATAATCGCCTGTCGCATTACGGAGGCGACCTTTCCATCGGTGCATTCGGCATCTTGAACCGCATTCAGATGCTCTTCGTCATGATTGTTATGGGAATAACCATGGGAATGCAGCCCATCAGCGGCTATAACTATGGAGCCAAGAATTTCGAACGAGTAAAAAGGACATTGAAACTGGGTATCATTGCCGGTACCATCATAACAACCACAGGATTCATTGCCTGCGAACTGTTTCCAAAAGTATTTGTCGGCATGTTTACAGACAATGCCGAACTGACCCAACGGGCCAGCATTGCCTTGCAGATAGGAGTTGCCAGTTTTCCGGTTATCGGCGCACAGATAGTCATCACCCAATTTTTCCAGTCTATAGGAAAAGCTGCGGTATCCATTTTTCTCTCCCTGTCCCGGCAACTGCTATACCTGCTTCCTGGTCTGGCTTTCCTACCTCCTTTTTTCGGAGTGAATGGAGTATGGTCGAGTATGCCGGTTTCAGACATGCTGGCTTTCCTGACAGCCGCAGCCATGCTGATGCATCATATCAGAAAAATGAAAACAACCAACAGACTAACTGAATAACAACAGAATATTCAGTACTGAAACTACAACTGCTATCAAATAAAGTACAAATGTACTCCAACGGGAATTGACATAAACACCCATTACCCGTTTGGATGATGTCAGCCCCACCTGTAAGAAAACAGTAAAAGGAAGCTGAACACTCAGCATCATTTGCGATACAATCAGCCCCTGGAAAGGATTGTCTATAAACAGAATAATCAACAAAGCAATCCCCAAAGACAATAAAACACCTACTTTTGAGTGAATATCCTTGATGTGATAGGATTCACCGAACATACCGGCAAAGATAGAACCTGCTGCCATGCCACTGGTCACTGTAGACGAGATTCCAGCCATCAATAAGGCTAGAGCAAATACAATACCTGCATGACTGCCCAGCAACGGATCAAGCAGTGATTTGGCCTGCTGCAATTCTTCTACCGGTGTCTTATTCACAAAAAAAGTAGCTGCAGCCAACAGGATCATAGCACTGTTGATAGCCCATCCTACCCCCATAGAAAGCAAGGTATCATAAAATTCATATTTCAGCAACTTACGGATAGAAGATTTATCTTCACGATTATACTCCCGACTCTGAACGACCTCAGAATGAAGAAAAAGATTATGCGGCATTACGACAGCTCCCAATACACTCATAATAATCAGCATACTTCCTTCCGGAATGCTGGGAACAACCCAAGAACGGGTAGCCAACGGCCAATCTACATCAATTAAAAATAATTCATATAAGAAAGACAGACCGATGACAGATACAAAAGCAATGATTGTCCGCTCAATCCGTTGATACGAATTAGTAAAAAGCATGATAATTACCAGCACAGTCGTCAGTAAAGAACCCCAGATAATGGGAACATCAAATAACATTTCCAAAGCAATAGCACCTCCCAGAATTTCTGCCAACGAGGTAGAAATGGAAGCCAACACGGCACTTCCCAAAACAGGACGGGATATCCATTTAGGAGCATATCTGGTAGCAGCTTCACTTAAACAAAGCCCAGTTACAATACCCAAATGTGCTACATTGTGTTGCAAGACAATCAGCATGACTGTAGAAAGAGTAATCACCCAAAGCAAGGCATAACCATAATCTGAACCTGCCGCAAAATTAGAAGCCCAATTACCCGGATCAATAAATCCGACAGTCACTAGTAATCCTGGTCCGATATACTTAAATATGTCTAAGCCACCTAAATACCGTGGATGATCTTTCCGACTCAATTCTTTGATAAAATTCCACATAATCAGTCTTTGAATAAAAACAAATAGTTAAGCCCGTTTCATTTAAAAAGGGCTTTCAAACAAATATCCGTTCGAAAGCCCTCTTCCTATATTATTTTCATATTTCTTATTTCCACGAATCCCATCCTGCCGCCTGATACCAGGAAATAGAAGAGGTATAGTAACTTTCCCACGATGAAGAAACATAACTGACCATTCCGGGAAGATACATTCCAATACCACAAAAACGATCTGCATCAGGCCTAACCGTAATAAAAGTACGTTCCACACAGGACTTGGCAATCACAGCCTCATCCAATACCTGTTGAAAAGACGAAGGGATTATACCATCATTCAACTGACAGACAAAGTCACCGACATCAAAAGAAAAGTTGCGGTATGAATTCTCTCCATATTGCTGTACAGAATGATAATCAAAACTTTCCAACTGCTCAGCATGCTCTTTCAATTGTACCGATACAGCATCAGCCAATCCTGAAATTTTAGAACAATCTACCACAGCACAAGTTCCCCAATCCTGCTTGAAATAATCGGCAAAAGTAGAGCAGAACTGTTGATAATCGGGAGTATCAGCATACAAGTTCTCCAAAAGATACTTGTAAGGGAATCCTTCAGCAGGCGTTTCCATAACCGATGCAATGCAATAACGGGTCGCATTACGCAATTCATAAGCAACCTCGGCCGTTCCCATCATACAAGCATCAAACAGAACGAAATCCAATTTTCCGGCAGAAAAACTATTTTCCAAAACGTCAGCCAACTCCGGAATATTGATGCTATATCCGTTATCATCGCCAAACGCACGGGCAACAGACTTACTGGCTTTCATCCATCCTGTAGCATGAGATCCGTATATTAATCCATAAGTATCGGACGGAAATACGACTTGCATGTCAGCCAGAACCTGACGCATCACAACCGGATCTGTAGCAATATGATCTGAATCATACAGTTTCTCAATCTGAGCAATCTTCAAAATCTCACTGAAAGCAGCCTGCACTTTAGACGAAGCAAAAGAACCCGATTGCCAAGGATTTGCAATCAGACTTTCGATATTCTCCGCATCCACTTCTTCAGTATTGTTCACCAATCCTTTACCATCCGATTCAAACCCCAAGATACATGGATATGCCATCTCTGTATCCGATGTTTTAGGACGGTAATACACTGCTAAAGCACAAGGTTTTTCCGAATGAATCAGACTATAATACATACTGATTACATTATACTTCAAGTATGAATCCAAATCACTGCTTTGATTATTTGATACCAAATAAGCAAAAATAGTACGTCCCTGTCTCTCTTCCTGAACATCTGCAGGAATCTCATTGGAACAAGCCACAAACAGACAGGCAGAAACAAGTAAAAAAAAGATATGCTTCATACTGTTGATTATTCTATTTCAGCTTTTTCAAAACGGAAAGAATCTCCCAGGTCTTTCAATACCAGTGCATTTCCCTTCTGATACTTTTGTTTCAATTTACTGATTTCTTTCTCTAACTTCCTTTTCTTTGTATTGAAAAACATGAAGCAAGTGCGATTCTTACCGTTCTGATATTGTTCCAGATAGTCTTTTAGCTGCAAACTATACTGAGAACGACCTACCAGAAGCCCTTTAGAATCAAGAGCCGCACTATCTACCAACTGAATATCGGTAAAATAGACCAATGAATCTGTAAAAGAAGCAGATACGCCCGCCAAATAAACCCCGTATGTATTCTTGTCTTTGGGTTTCTTACAGAATGCTGAAACAGTCAGCACAGACAGTAAGAAAAAGCATAAAAATCTTGTATATCGCATAAGTCTCTAATTTATTGCGGACAAAAATAAGCAATTAAAGTTAAATAACCGAACCTGTGGACATTTATTAACACAAAACCATCAATCTGAGGCCAAACCAATCTACACCTACTAGAGAAATGCTATCTAAACTGATTCAAAAATAGATTCCATCATTACCATATAACCATTCACAACAATATATAAAAAAGGTGTACTCCGAGCGGAATACACCTTCCTGTCTTTTTTTAGAAATCAACCCTTATCTTATCCCAAATAAGATTTGAGCAACTTACTACGAGAATTTTGTCTCAGTCTTCTAATAGCTTTTTCCTTGATTTGGCGAACTCGCTCACGAGTGAGTCCAAACTTGTCGCCAATCTCTTCCAACGTCATCTCCTGCGTGTTAATACCGAAAAACATCTGAATAATCTCCTTCTCTCTTTCGGTCAGTGTAGAAAGCGCTCTATCGATTTCTCTCGAAAGTGATTCGTTAACCAAGGAGCGGTCAGCCATAGGAGAGTCATCATTGACCAACACATCCAGAAGACTGTTATCTTCGCCTTCGACAAACGGAGCATCTACTGAAATGTGACGACCAGACACCTTCAATGTATCCGAAATCTTGTCTACCGGAATTTCCAGTTCATCAGCCAACTCCTCTGGTGAAGGACGACGCTCGTTCTCCTGCTCAAATTTTGAAAAAGCCTTGCTGATTTTGTTCAATGAACCAACCTGATTCAACGGCAAACGTACGATACGAGACTGTTCTGCCAATGCCTGAAGAATAGACTGACGAATCCACCATACAGCATAGCTGATGAACTTGAAACCACGGGTTTCATCGAATTTCTCAGCAGCCTTGATTAACCCCAGGTTACCTTCATTAATCAGGTCTGGAAGACTCAATCCCTGATTTTGGTACTGTTTGGCCACAGAAACCACAAAACGCAGATTAGCGCGAGTTAGTTTCTCCAAAGCCACACGGTCACCTTTACGGATACGTTGAGCGAGTTCTACCTCTTCTTCGACTGTAATCAGGTCCTCACGACCAATTTCCTGCAAATATTTATCCAGAGAAGCACTCTCTCGGTTAGTGATACTTTTGGTAATCTTTAACTGTCTCATTCCTAAAAATCGATTTGAATGCAAAGTTACAATTTTTTTCTGAATTTTCCGTATTCTTCTAAGAAGTTTTTCCGAAAAATCATTGCTAATACAACAACAAACGAGCCAAATAGACAAAAAGGACGTGTTAGTTTAACACTACATAACACGTCCTTTCTCTTCTACCTTAAAATACCTATCGAATCAATCTCTTCGGCTTATTCAGTTTGTGACAAATCGACAGCATAATTAGCACGTTTTCCTGACGGATAGACACCTGTCATAAACAATACCTGATCAGGTGACTGAGAAGCTGTCTTCATCACATCTTCCAAATCCTCTACCGTTCTCAGTTGTTTACCATTTGCTTTCAGAATAATGAATCCCTTACGGATACCACTATCAGCCATTCTACCGTTGCTGACTCCGGTTACCTGTACGCCATAACCCAAATTCAACTGACGTTTCAAATCATCTGGAACAGTACGGAAAGCAGCACCTAAAATTTCCATATCCGCTTTCTTCACAATCTTCGTATTACCCTGTGCATTCTTCAGCGTAATAGTAAATTCTTTTTCTTTCTTATCACGCCATACCGTAACTTTTACCTTATCACCCGGTCTAAGCTGTGCAAGAAGACCTTGCAGATCGGTCATTGTCTTTACTTTCGTACCATTTACTTTCTGAATGACATCGTTTTTCTGAAGAACTCCCTCTGATGAACCACCTTCAGTTACTTCTACAACCTGAACACCCTCAGTTACACCTAACTCTTTCTGTTCTTTACGGATTTCATCCGGATAAGTCTCATCACCCATATCACGACCGGCAATGCCTAACAAAGCACGCTGTACGGTACCATATTGTTTCAAATCAGAAACTACTTTAGTCATGATACTGGTAGGTATAGCAAAACCATATCCGGAATATGCACCTGTAGGAGAATAAAGCATTGAATTTATACCAACCAACTCACCGCGTGCATTTACCAATGCACCACCACTGTTACCCTGATTGATAGCAGCATCAGTCTGTATAAACGATTCTACCTGATTGGCTCTCAATCCACGAGATTTTGCACTAACGACACCTGCCGTTACGGTAGAACCCAAATTAAACGGATTACCTACCGCCAGTACCCATTCTCCTACCTTCAGAGCATCAGAGTTTCCAACAACAATAGCAGGAAAATCGTCACCTTCTATCTTAACCAAAGCCAAGTCTGTAGTAGGGTCTGTACCAATCACACGTCCTTTCATTTCACGCCCGTCATGCAGCTTGACACTGATTTCATCCGCCCCATCGATAACGTGATTATTAGTTACAATATATCCATCTTTCGAAATAATGACACCCGATCCAAACCCACGCTGTTCCGGCGTCTGTACCTGACGTTGCTGCCCTCTTCCACCAAAGAAGAAATCAAAAATATCCGGAGTCTGAACAGTCTGTACTTTACTGCGCTGAACGGCCATTATATGAACCACCGAGTTCAAAGAACTTTCAGCTGCGCTTGTCAAATCCACCGGTTGGAGTGTAGAAGAATCCAACGCAGCGGTACGCAGTGCAGGAGTATCAAATGTTTTATAGAAAGAAGTCTCATTATTTTCTGCATTCTGGGCAACAGTATAAGCGGTCACACCAGCTACGCCAGCGCTGACAGCAACCACAGCCATGGTTCCTATCGCAAATTTAGTTACTGTTTTCATAATCTAATATTTAATTATCTGTTAATTTCGTAATTGATTTAACTTTTCATTTGCTAAATTAGAACAAAATCCATACAGTTGTATCGCCCCTGTCAGCTTTTTTCCGTCTTTTAACAAAGAATGTCAGGCGGTTAACCGCAGTTAACGGGGAATTCTGCCAATTTTACATTCATTAATCAGTTCATACCCAGTACTGACAAAGATATTTCTGCCAAAACCTCGGCAGATTCGGTTTATTTACGTACCTTTGCACACAGAATAACAGTTGGCCGGCCTGTCGCTGGTACTTCGGTACAAGAGGAAAGTCCGGGCAACACAGAGCATCCTACTTCCTAACAGAAAGCTATCCGTGAGGGTAGAGCCATGCAGAAGAAAAAAACCGCCTCCTCAGGAGGTAAGGGTGAGAAGGTAGGGTAAGAGCCTACCAGCCGTA
>UMHI01012278.1_pt1 | contig 30640 bp, 30 predicted proteins | sample 1965481 | NCBI WGS metagenome assembly UMHI01 (sample SAMEA4836093, study PRJEB28245) | human gut metagenome | biome: gut microbiome; material: fecal sample | place: Denmark | collected 2008 | reverse complement strand
AAAATCCTTGTGTCCACAGTTCGATTCTGTGCTGAGGCACCATAAACCAAAAAATCCTGCTTTTTAAGCGGGATTTTTTATTTTTCAGCAACTGACACTTTGGGCGTTCAGCAATAATTTTACAATAAAAATAAACAGGCAGAAGCTTTACCGGTTATCAGCATGCTTCTGCCTGTTTTCTTTAAGCCGCAGTATTCTGCGTACGTTCGCGGCTTTTCATCTGCACCAAATCCATTTTGGTCAGTCCCAAATCAACATTGTCATTCAGCTTATAATCTATTATTGTGCCGGGCGGGCAGTCAATTTCCCTGCCTTTAAAAAACATTCCCGAAAACGGCACCACAAACCCTATTGCCGTGCCTACCGCCATGTTGGCGTAATTAATGCCGCCTTTAATTTTTACATCCTGCTTAAAGCTGACGGGTTTACCGTTGGCAAGCAGCACATCATCAAGCTTAATGCGTATAACAGCGCTCTGGTTAAAAATGCGGCTGCCGTGCGCCTTGCGTATAACACCGCTGAACTTTGTCCCTTTCGGCACGATAACAATATTTTCTACCGCAAGGTCATCCTTCAGTTCAAAATTAACGGTATCGCCTTTTTTATTAACATTGCTGTCAAGTTTATCAAGCAGTATTAAATTTATAACCGTATCTTCCGGAATATACGCGTTGCCTGCTTCCACATCTTCTATTTCATCCGCAAAAGCGGCGGATGAAAGCGCCAAAAGCATTAAGCACACAACTGCCAGCACAAATAAAAACTTTTTCATAATCACCGCTCCGTTACCTGTTTTGCATCAGCCTGTTGGCGTAATTACGCATCTGCTCGTTGGCCTTTTTGGTAAAACCGGCAGGCGGCAGTGCAAAGGCGGTTTCGGCATCCACCGTTTCGCTCATTTCCACCACAGTAAAGCGCGGCAGGGTATTAACTTCGTAGCCTTTCCAGTCGGCAGTGCCTTTGGCAAAGTAAAAGAACATTACGCGTTCGCCCTGCGTCATCTGGTCATAATCATAGCCTGTAAGGCTGTCGTTGCCGCTCTGCGGGCGTTCGTTAAACCAGCTTACCAGAGTTTCTGCAAACGGCAGGCTCATTCCCGGCAAGGCCGGAAGTTCATCATAAGTTTTATTAACGTAATCTATAAAATACCAGCGTCCGCCTTTGGCGAAGCTGCAGTAATCGCGCACAACCTTGCCCTCGCCGTCGGTGGTTACGCTGCGCTCGGCATTAATGCCGTTCATTTCATTATATTCCGTACGGATGTAATGCACTTTCTGCGCCGCCGTCAGCTTGGCGTAGGCATCGGGCTCAAGCACTTCTTTCATATCAATGGTCTGTTCAACAATAAGATGCACCGGATGCTTGTCGCTGTTTAAAGCGCCGCCCAAAAGCTCGATTGTGCGCTGCCCCGGCCCGAATTCCGCCGCCATAACGCACGCCGCATTAAAAAGCATCAAAGTAAAAACAGCCGTAAGGCTTAACAAAAATTTTCTCATTGCTTTCACCTCATTTGTAAGATAATTTAATTATAACATATTAAATAAGAAAATTACCGCCTGCTGCCCGCAGTTCTTTTGTAAATTTACTTTGGGCATTATCTGAATTTTTAAATATTTTTTACAAAAAGCATAGCATTATTGAATTAGTGTATACTTTTTCCTTGCTATTATGGCATTATATGGTATAATTAATTTTATAAAGCGAAGTAACGGCATGGCTTCATCATTACTTTGCAAAATAAAAAAGAAAAGAGGTATCTCACATGACTGACGAAAAAAAGAAAGTTGATGTGAAGGAAACAGCCGATTCCATCATCCGTGAAACCAAGGCTAAATCCAATAACAGCCAGTTTGTTTTGTGGTTTGCGGCACTGATTCTCGGCGCTGTTTTAGGCTGGATGGGCATTCCGGCGCTGAACGAATTCTTTAATTTCGTAGCAACCGTATTTACCCGTCTGTTCCAGTTCATTGCAGTTCCTACTATCGCGCTGGCGGTTATCACCACGCTGGCAGCTCTTGGCGGCAACAAAGAAACCGGTATTATTTTTGCACACGCTGTTGTGTATACCTTACTTACTACATTTTTAGCCGCCTTCATCGGCCTTGGCCTGTACCTGTACATTGCCCCGGATAACCTGCCGGCAGAAATTGTTAACGCAGGCTCCGACGTTGTTAAAGGCCAGAGCGTAGCAGCACTCAGCTACTATGACCACATTCTCGGCGTTATTCCTAACAACGTACTGGCTCCGTTCCTTTCCGGCAACGTACTTTCCGTTATGCTTATTGCTGCTGCCGTTGGTCTGGCACTGGCTTTCATGCCGAAAACAGAAAACCGCGAAGCACTCCTTAAAATCATTCAGGGCGTTCAGGAACTGGCATTCACCCTTATCCGTGCTATCCTTTATGTTCTGCCGATTGGTATCGTTGCTTTCGCAGGCCAGCTTTCCGCACAGATTGAAGCAGGCGTAATCGTTGGCGCACTGGGCAAATACACTGCAGTTGTAATGCTCGGCAACGCTATTCAGTTCTTCATCGTTCTGCCGATTATCCTTGTAATCCGCGGCCTTAACCCGATTTACGTTATGCGCCAGATGGGCCAGGCAATCGCTGTTGCACTCTTTACCAAAAGCTCTGCCGGTACCCTGCCTGTAACCCTGGCATGCTCCGAACAAAACCTGAAATGCAACCCGAAAGTTTCCCGCTTCGTACTGCCTATCTGCACCACCATCAACATGAACGGCTGCGCAGCTTTCATTCTGGTAACTTCTCTGTTCATTATGCAGAATGCTGGTTTTGAAATGACTATGACCACCATGCTGACCTGGGTATGCATTGCAGTTCTTGCTGCAGTAGGCAACGCAGGCGTACCGATGGGCTGCTACTTCCTGACCCTCTCCCTGATGGCAGGCATTGGCGCACCGATTGGCTTAATGGGTATTATCCTTCCGATTTACACCATTATCGACATGATCGAAACCGCTGAAAACGTATGGTCTGACGCTTGCGTATGCGCAATGGTTGACCACGACCTTAAAGGCAAACTTTCCGACGACGGTGAAATTCCCGCCGCTCTGTAATAAGCCTTAAAGCCTTACAAAAATTAACACCCGTGCTGTAAAGCGCGGGTGTTTTTATTTAGCACGCCATAAAAACCAAAAACTAATTGCAGCACCCAGCAGAAAATAAAAATCCATGCTGTACAACTCTCTTTAAAAGCACCTGTTCCAACAGCAAAATTAAAATCTGCCGCAGCTGCCCAATACAGCACAAAAGCCGGAAGCAAATGCCTCCGGCTTTTTGAATTCACTCTATTTTTAACTTTCAGTGCTTACAAAATCCTTAAAAATACCAAGGATTTTTTCCACATCGTCCATGTAAATTTCGCCGATATTGCCAAGGCGGAAGGTTTCCGCATCGGTAAGCTTGCCAGGGTAAATTACATAGCCGTGGTCTTTTAAATAAGCGTACATTTTTGCAAAGGTGAATTTGCAGTTTTCGGGATAGAAGAAGGTTGTAATAATCGGTCCCTGATGTGCTTCATCGATATAGGCTTTAAAACCAAGTTCTTCCATGCCTTTGCGCAAAGCCCTGTTGGTTGCAGTATAACGTGCATTCCTTGCGGTAATGCCGCCTTCTGCTGCCAGTTCTTTAAGCGCCTGGCTGAAAGCCGCCACAACATGGGTAGGAGAAGTAAAACGCCATTTGCCGCCGTCTTTTTCCATAGTTTCCCACTGGGCATATAAATCAAGCGAAAGGCTGCGGGCAATGCCTTTGTTTTGTTTTAAATCGCTGGCTTTGGCAATAATAAAGCTGAAGCCGGGCACGCCCTGAATGCACTTGTTAGCGCTGCTTACAAGATAGGTAATGCCAAGTTCCGGCACGTTAATATCAACACCGCCAAAGCTGCTCATAGCGTCTACAATAAATTTTTTGTTATATTTTTTTGCAAGTTCGCCAATGGCTGCAATGTCATTTAAAAGGCCGCTGGTGGTTTCGCTGTGCACCATGGAAATATGGGTAATATTGCCGTCGGATTTTAAAACGTCCTCCACAATGGCCGGGTCGGGCACATGCGCATAATCTTCTTCGTAAACCACGTATTTAATGCCGTGGTAATCACACATTTCCACCATGCGTTTGCTGTATGCGCCGTTTTGCAAAACCAGCACTTTATCCGTACTGGAAATTACGCCGGAAAGCACGCTTTCAACGCCAAAGGTTCCGCTGCCCTGCATCAGCACCGTAGTGTAATCGCCGTTATCCGCATGGGCAAGTTTTAAAAGGCCGGTGCGTATTTCCTGCGTCATGTTTTTATAATCTTCATCCCAGGTGCAGCGGTCAATCTGCATGGCTTCCTTAACGGTTTCCGTAGTCGTTAAAGGTCCGGGAGTTAAAAGTTTATAAGTATTTTTATCCATTTATGTCACCTGATTTATTTTTTGATAAGGTCCTGATGTTTTTGCAAAAGTTCTACGGTTAAAGGCTCTTTGTAAACTTTCGGGTTAGCCGGTTTGTTGGCGTCGTCAACCTTTTCGCCTTCAAACAATGTTACCGGGTAAATTTTTAAGAGTTCCGGACGGGCATTTTTAAGAATGCATTCGGCAATTTTTTTAGCCTGTTCGTTTTCAGCAGCATTTTTATCAATAACAGCAACGGATTCAGTCAGCATAAAGTTGCCTTCAACAGGGTCTACATAATCAACCGGCAGGCCTTTGGCTTTATCGGCAACAGCCTGATGGCGCAGGCCGAAACCTACTGCAACTTCACCGGCACGGATTTTTTTCAGCGGGCCGGAGCCGGATTTTTCCAGATGCGGCATAGCGTTGGCTTCGATTTGTTTCATGATTTTGGCGCCTTCTTCGTCGCCGTATTCGTTAAGCACAGCCTGAGTCATCAGCCATGCGGTGGAAGAACCGGTAATATCAGGCACGGAAATATGGCCTTTATACATCGGGTCTGCCAAATCTTTAATGGCTTTCGGCATTGGCAGGTTGGCTTTTTTAAGTTCTTCGGTGTTTACAAACAGTGCGCCGCAGTTGCCAAGCACAGGCACATAAAAGTTGGGGTGTTCTGCCAGCGGTTTGGCTGCGTCTTTAATTTCAAGGAACATCGGGTGCTGTTTCTGGTCACTGTCTAAATAATAGCTGGTCATGGTTACAACATTGGCTTCAATGTTTTTGCCTTCGGCAGCAAGCTTACCGCCAAGTTCGGAAGTACCGAAAGACTGCATGATATATTTTCCTTCAAAACCGTTTTTATCAAGCGCGTTTTTTATTGCTGTCTGCGCTTCTTCATCGGAATTGGTGTAAATTACGGTTTGTTTTACTGCGGCTTCGTCCTTGCCGCCTTCACTGCTGCCGCATCCGGCGATACCTGCTGCCAGGCAGCCAATCATCAGTGCTGTGGTTAACAACTTAGCAAAATTTTTCATTGGGATTCTCCTTTGCTTTGAATAAATTTTTAATTTTTTTATAAAGAGGAATTTCCTCCTGTTCAGCAAGTTTGTCGAAAAAGGTTTTAGCCACCACGTTGGTAAAGAAAATCAGGAGTGACAATACAAACACTGCGTCAAATTTTTCAAAATATTGCAGCTCTTTAATTTTGGTGGTAATAACCATTGTCCGCGCACCTGCCAGAAAAACAATGGCGCTGATGGTTACCATGGCGTTAACGAAAAAGTAGCTCAGCATCTGGCAAATGGTTGCCCTTGAATTGGGTATTACTACTTTAATTACCGTTTTAAGCCAGGTATCGCCCATTAAAAGGCCCGTGGTTTCCCACGATTCATTCATTTTGGAAAGCGAAGATTTAATCATTAAATACGGCGTTGTGAAAAAGTGCAGGATGTTGGCAATTATTAAAATTGCAAACGTGCTTTGCAGCGGCGTGCCCGAAAAGATGAAGATGAAGGCAACGCCAAGCACCATGCCCGGCACCGTATTGGTTACCATGGCAATAACGTCCATAATAATTTTGCAGTATTTGTTAAGGTCGCTGCGCGCATTAACCATGGCTGCCGCGTAGCACAGCACCGTGCCTGCCACCGCCGTAATGCCTGCCACCATTAAGGAGTTTACGTAAACATCCACCAGCGAATTATCGCTGAGCACGCGTTTTAAGGTATCAAGCGTAAACACCGGCTGGTACGGCCAGCTTTTTACAAACGGCACAATGAACATAATGGCAAAAACCGAAACAAACAGCAGTGCAACCGCTGCAAAAAACAATCCGAAAGCACCGTCGCGCATAAAGGAGCGCTGCACCTCATAACGGCTGATTTTGTTATAGCGGAAATTGAATTTTTCCATATAGCGGAGCAGCATAACGCTGATAACGGAAGGCACCAGCATTGCCATTGCTATAACGCTGCCGCGTTCAAAATCAGGCAGGGCGCCCATCATTTTCATGTACAGCTCAACGGCAATCATATTGTATTCGCCGCCGATGGATACCGGAATACCGAAATCCGTAAAGCTGAGGAAAAACGATAAAATAAACGCCGCCATCAGGCTGCCCAAAAGCGGGCGCACACTCGTCATCCACAAAGTGCGCAGCGGGCTGTCGCCCATAATTTTAGATACCGTAATAAAGTTCTTGTCGATATAAAAGAACGCGTTATACAGCACCAGAAACGCCGGCGGCAGGGTATAAACAATAAACGAAATCAAAAGCCCCCAGAAGCCGTAAATCGGAAACAGCTGCTCACCGACAAGTTTTGTTATCAGCCCCTGCTTGCCGAAAGAGTAAATAACGGCAAAACCGTAGGTAATGGAAGGCAAAAACATCGGCATCATAACTACAAGCTGCAAGCCTTCTTTTATTTTGCCCGGTATGCGCGTTAAATGCAGCCCGTAAGCCAGTATAAACGCCGCAGCCGTGGTAATGGCAGCTTCCAGGGCCGATATTGCAAAGCTGTTGCGGAACGCCGTTAAAAAGGCATCGTCAGTTAAAATGGCAGCATAATTGCCAAGGCCTGTGCCGCTGCCTGTCTGTAAGGATTTGTATGCCAGGTTTGTCAGCGGCAGCCCCAAAAAGAAAGCAAACGCAATGCTTACAAACAAAAAACAAAATTTTAATTCAAAGCTTTTTCTGTTCATCTTGCAACTCCGGCAAAAGCACAAGGTTCGCCAAACAGGCGGAAAATATTATCGCGCTTAATGCGCAGCTGCGACAAAATAAATTTTTCCACAAACTGGGTGCGCGGCAGGGTAACGATTACATGAGGCTGGTCGAACTGGGAAATCTGCCCCTCGTTGATAATCAGCACCTTGTCGGAAAGCGTCAGCGCTTCTTCCGGGTCATGCGTAACAATGATGGTGGTTAAATGATACTGCTTGGCTATAAGCTGAATACGCTCTTTGATTGATTCTTTGATAACGCCGTCCAGCGCGCTTAAAGGCTCGTCCAAAAGCAGGATTTTCGGTTTCATAACCAAAGTGCGTGCCAGGGCAACCCTTTGTTTCTGCCCGCCGCTCAGCTGGTCAATGCGTTTGTTTAAATGCTCTTTTAAGCCCAGCAGGCTGATAAGTTCCTGTACTTCTTCCGCACTGGAAATGCCCGGTTTGTTGCGCAGGCCGTAAACGATATTTTCATAGGCATTCAAGTTCGGGAACAGCGCATAATCCTGAAATACAATGTTAAAGCCGCGGTCTTTCATCGGCACGTTGGTTAAGTCTTTGCCGTCAAAAATAATCTGCCCGCCGTCAATTTCAGTAAGCCCCAAAATTGCGTTCAAAAGCGTTGTTTTGCCGCTGCCGGAAGGCCCCAGAATAGAAACTATCTCGCCGTCATTAATATCCAGCGAAATACTGTCGAGAATGACTTTGCTGTCATACGATTTGCGGATATTTTTTAATTGCAGCATTTTTATTCCTCCATAACATATTTAAACTGCTTTTATTTGCATTTTAACCAGCCATTTTGCGCCCTGCAAGCGTATTTACCGCCTTTTAACCCTACGTTACCCAAGTTTTACATTACTAACTTAAACAAAACATTTTCTTAATGATGTTAACCGGAAACAAAAATATTGCCGTAAAAAGCCGCAAAAAAAAGCAGGCAGTGCTTTAAACACTGTCTGCTTTATGCTGTAAACAGCAATTTTTCAATTATACGTTGAAACGGAATTCTACAACGTCGCCGTCCTGCATTACATAATCCTTGCCTTCAAGGCGTACAAGGCCTTTATCTCGCGCTGCCGCTTTGCTGCCGCAGGCTACAAGGTCATCATAAGATACAATCTCGGCACGGATAAAGCCGCGTTCAAAATCGCTGTGGATTTTACCGGCTGCCTGAGGTGCTTTGGTGCCGCGTTTAATGGTCCAGGCACGGCTTTCGGTTTCACCTGCGGTTAAATAAGTCATCAGGCCCAACAGTTTAAAACCGGCTTTAATCAGGCGGTCAAGGCCTGCTTCTTCAAGCCCTGCCATTTCCAAAAATTCTTTTGCTTCGTCCTCCGGCAGTTCGGCAATTTCCGATTCCATCTTGGCGGAAACAACAATCGTTTCGGCGCCTTCTTCTTCGGCATATTTCATAACGGCCTGCACATGCGGGTTGTTTTCCGGCGCTGCCACTTCGTCTTCGGCAACATTGGCAACATACAGCACCGGTTTCATGGTCAAAAGGTGCAGCTCCGTTAAAAATTCCTTTTCTTCATCAGTCAGCCCAAGGCGGCGTGCCGGAACAGCTTCGCCAAGGCCCTCCATAACCTTATCAAGAACAGCTTTTTCCACCGGCACTTTTTTGTCGCCGGTTTTTAACAGCTTAACAAGGCGTTCCTGGCGTTTTTCCACGGTTTCCATATCGGCAAGGCACAATTCGGTATTGATGATTTCAATATCGCGCAGCGGGTTAATGCTGCCTTCCACGTGCGTAATATTGCCGTCTTCAAAGCAGCGGACAACCTGCGCAACGGCGTCAACCTCGCGGATATGCGCAAGGAATTTGTTGCCGAGGCCTTCGCCCTTGGACGCGCCTTTTACAAGCCCTGCGATATCGACAAAGCGCATGGCGGCAGGCACGATTTTTTTGGATTTAAACATTTCTCCCAGCACGTTAAGACGCGCATCAGGCACATCTACAACGCCCACATTCGGTTCTATGGTGCAGAAAGGATAGTTGGCAGCTTCTGCCCCTGCTTTGGTAATAGCATTAAACAGCGTGCTTTTGCCTACGTTAGGCAGGCCTACAATACCTACTTCTAAATTTGTACTCACATTTATCGCTCCTTAGGTTTTACATTTCACTATCTTAATATTGTACAATAACTGGCGGCAAAAAGCAAAAAAATTACCCGCAAGGCTGTGCCCGCGGGTTTAAAATTAAAGCAAATCAACGGATTTTATTTTTTATGAAAATGAACAGTCTTTCAATGGAATAGGCAAAGGCAAACACCAGCACAATTGCCACGCCTGCCGTGCCGTATTCATAGCCCTGTATGCTGCGCGCAATGATAAAACCAATGCCGCCCGCACCAATCATACCCAAAATGGCACATTCCGAAAAGTTTATTTCAAAGCGCATGGCAATCCACGCTACCAGCTGCGAAAGTGCCGCAGGCAGCACGGCGTTGAAGAATACGCCTATTCTGCCAACGCCTGTTGCCTCCAGCGCTTCGATAGTTTCCTGCGGGATGCTTTCAAAGCTCTGCGCGAAAGCACGGGTAAAAAACGCCGTTGTATGCACGCATAAACCGGCAATACCGGCGGCAGGCCCCATACCGAGGCATACCATCATTAAAAGCACCCATATCGGCGTCGGTACGGCACGCAAAAAGGTAAACCATGACTGCACCAGTACCGACAGCCAGAGCATACGGAAAATATTTTCTGCCGCAAACATGCCAAAAAACAAACCTAAAATAACACTGTACAATGTGGAAAGCACCGTAATGGAAAGCGTTTCCCACATCGCCGCGGCAATTAAATCCATATATTTAAAATCGAACTGTGCCAGGCGGTAAAATATACTGCCCATATCCGGCACACGGCCGGCAAGCTTTATCCAGTCAACGTCAAGATATAAAAGGCTGAGCACGCACAATGCGGCTGTACTGCCTAAAAATACGGGTATGGCTTTATTTTGGTAAGCACATTCTGTTTTAATTTTATGGTTAAACCCATAACGGACAGCAACAGTGCTTTGCGCCAATGGCTCTTTCATTGCTCCAGTTCCTTTCTTATTTTACCGGTAATTCTGTCAACCAAAATTACAACCGCCGCTATAATTAAAATAACGGTAAATGCCATGTGGTAATTAAACGATTTAATGTACGAAAACAGCACCATGCCGACACCGCCGCCGCCAACCATGCCTACAATGGTTGACGCCCTGACGTTAACCTCGATGCAGTACAAAAACCACGCCAGAAACCCGCTGATGCACGAAGGCACAATGCCGTGCGCCACGCGCTGCCAGAAACCCGCGCCGACAGCTTCCAGGCTTTCAAGGCAGTCTACCGAAATATCTTCCATGGTTTCCGTAAACGCCCTTACCATAAAGGCAAAGCTGGTTATTAAAAGCGCCGCAAAGCCAACGCCCGTACCTATGCCAAGTGAGGAAAACAGTATAAACGCCCAGACAAGCGCCGGTATATTGCGCAGGAAAGTGGCAAAACCGCGCACAAATTTGGCGCATTTGGGAAACGGCGATACCAGTTCGCTGGCAAAAAGCGCCGTAAAAAACGCCAGTATTCCGGCAATGGTGGTTGAAGAAATGGCCATGGCAATGGTTACAGCCACGCTGTCCAGAATATTGTACATTCTTATATCGGTAGGAAACTGCGGCGGGAAAAAATCCTCTGACAAAAACAGCCAGAACTGGTCGAGATTGGCTAGTACCGCCAGCGGAGAAAACTCCGTAAAGAAGCTGCATACAGCGTACAGCAGCACAATTACCACAAAAAAGATATTATATATTCTTTTTTCAGCAGGCGGCATAACTGATATGCTGTTCTTCACTTTCTGCCCCTCCAATTAAATTGGCACTGCTTGTACCGTATATTTTTTCCACAACCTCGTCCGTTAATTCTTCCGGTTTGCCATCAAACACAATTGTGCCTTTGGATAAACCGATAATGCGGGTAGAATATTTTTTGGCAACCTCAAGCTGATGTAAATTTACAATACAGGTTATCTGCCGCTCTTTAACAAGCCATGCCAGAATATCCATAATGTTTTTGGCACTGGAGGGGTCAAGCGAGGCAATCGGTTCATCGGCGAGCATGATTTTTGGGCGCTGCATAATTGCCCGGGCAATACCTACACGCTGTTTTTGGCCGCCGGATAAATCGGCCGCGCGGTTATAGCAGAATGCGCCCAGGCCCATTTCTTCAAGCAGGCTGATGGCACGCAGCTTTTCTTCTTCGGGGTAAATGCCCAAAATGCCTTTAATGCCGTCCAGATAACCTAAATAACCATGCAGCACGTTTTGCAGTACGGAAAGACGGTATACAAGGTTATAGTTCTAGAAAATCATGCCAACCTTGCGGCGCACCGCACGCAGCTTTTTGCCGCCGATACTGGTAATATTTTCGCCGTCCAGGCATATTTTGCCGTCCGAAACATCTATCAGCCTGTTTACCGTGCGCAGCAGTGTGCTTTTGCCGCTGCCGCTGGGGCCAATTACCGATATGAATTCACCCGCGGCAATTTCCAGGTTGATATTATGCAGCGCATGCACATTATTATAGTATTTGTTTACATTTACAAATTTCAAAACAGGTTCCATAAAACATTCTCCCGCCCTCAGGCTAAAACCTATTAATGAACATTAATATTTTTGTTCAGCTCTACAATCGGCTGGTAATCTTCCATGCTGCATTCCACAAAACGTGCATCGGCTTTTTTGATTACCTTGTCAAAATAATCTTTATTGTTGTATTCAACCAGGAATTTGGTTAAGGTTTTCTTCAGGTCTTCGTTAACTGTTTTGCTTACAACCATTGCTTCTGCCGGAATAGCGGCGGAAGAATGAACAACTTTAACGGCGTTTTCATCGGCATTGCCGTTTTTAAATTCGCTTGCCATAATCTGGTCGGAAATAGGCACAATGTCCACATCGCCTTTAATTACAGCCTGCAAACCGGCCTGATGTTTGCCGGAGAAGCTTACTGCTTCAAAAAATTCACCGTTGGTATGGATTTTTTCATTGGTTAAATGCAAATCAGGAAATGCTTTCATAATTTCGGAGGTCGGCACCAGATTGCCGGAAGTGGAATCCGGGTCAACAAAGGCAATAGTTTTGCCATTAAAATCTTTAATGCTGTTGATTTCGCTGTTATTCTTTTGGGTAACAAATACGGAATGGTAAACAGCCTGCGCTTTATCGCCGTTAGGGGCTTTCATAACAATAGGCGTTACGCCTGCACGTTCAGCGCCCATGGCAACTGCCAAAGCGCCCATATATGCCATATCGGCCTTGCCGGTGCGCAGCGCTTCAATAATGGCGGTATAATCGCTTGCCTGAATTTCCCTAACTTCCATGTTAATTACTTTGCCAAGGTCTTTGGCAAGAGTGCTTCTGGCATCGGTGCTGTCCGTAGTGGATTCGTTAGGAGCATAAGCAATGGTAAAGGTTTTCTTTTCGGCCTCTTGGCTGTTGCCGCCGCAGCCTGCTGCAAAACTGCCAAAAGCTACCATAGCAGACAATAAAACACATGCGATTCCCTTTTTCATAATTTAAATCCCCCTTGTTAAAATACGCTTCTTAAAATTTCTTCAACATTAACGGCAGTAAGTTCCGCCGGGTTATTATCAGCACGCCCTTTGGTCATGCTGTGGGCAACAAGCTCCTCAAAATCGCTTTCCTGGGCGCCCCATTGGCTTAATTTGGCCGGGCTGCCGGATTTTTCAAGAATAGCGGTAACTTTTTCCGAAAGTTCGCTCACACTTTCAACGCCAAAAGCATTGAACAGTTCTTTTCTGTTTTTAATATACGTCTGGTTTAAGCGCATTACCGGCGCCAGCAGCATACTTACCGCAACGCCGTGTGGAATATGGTATTTCATTGTCAGCGGGTAAGAGATGGAATGGCAGGCCGTAGTGCGCGTATTGCTGAAGGCAAGCCCGGCCAGCATACTTCCCTGCGCCATAGCGTCGTGCGCTTCTTCTTTGCCGCACAAAAGCCCGTCGATATTATCCATGATAATTTTAATTGCCGAAAGCGCCGCCGCACGCGATACGGTATTGCTTGCCTTAGCCCAGTAACTTTCCGCCGCGTGGCATACTGCGTCCAGCGCAGAAGAAACAGCCAGCTTAACCGGCATTGAAGATGCCAGCACAGGGTCGATAACAGCTGCATAAGCGTAATTGTCCTGCGTATCTACGGAATATTTTTTGTTGTGCTCGGAATCCCACACAGTGGCCCAGCAGGTTACTTCGCTGCCGGTGCCTGCCGTTGTCGGAACGCCAATCCACTTGCAGTACGGTTTGCTGTAAGTTTTTGCGGCAATCATATTGCGCATGGCTTCCAGCGAATCCACCGGTTTGGCATACAGGCAGCACAGCGATTTGCCAACATCCAGCACGCTGCCGCCGCCGACGGCGATAACCAGTTCATAATTTTCGTTTTTGGTTTCATTGTAAATTTCATATAACTGAAACATTTCCGGATTGGACCAGGCAAAGGTTTTTACAGTTAAAATATCCGCAAAAGCGGCTGCCGTTTCTTTTATATAACGGTTTTTAAGCACGCTTTCATCCCAGATAAGCAGTAAAATTCTGCCGGGTTTTAAACTGCTTACCAGCTGCGGCAAAACCGAAAGGCTGCCGACGCCCTGATAAGTTCTTACCGGATTATAGTAAGTATTCAACAAAAAGCCCTCCCTGTTATAAGCTTTCGTTAATTTTGGCAATAACTTCCGGCAGTTCTGTAATATCTTCAATTACATAATCTGCACCGGCATCAAGATAAATTTTTCTTGCTTTTTCGTGCAGTTCTTTTTTTGCCTGTTCATCAAGAGCATTATATTCATCTTCGTTAAGGCCAACCACATTGGAGCATTTAATAATGCCAACAGACCATGCGCCTGCATTTTTGCCTTCCAAAATATCCATTACGGTATCGCCGGCTTTTAAAACCAGCTTGGGCGGATAAACATTTAACTGGCGCATGCATTCAAACACCATAAAAGGAGTGGGGCGGCTGTATTCGGTAACATCCGGAGTTACACAGCAGTCAGGTTCGTAGCCCTGTTCTTTGGCAACCGGCAGCACATACTTCATCATTTCGCTGGTATAACCGGTGGTAGAGCCGATTTTTAAGCCCATTTCCCTTAATTTTTCCACAGTTTCCCTTACGCCGGGAATGAGTTTGCTGTATTCGGCAACAACGGTGCGCAGATTGCCTTCAAAGCACTGGTAAACATCTTCAATATCGTCCTCGTTCCAGCTGCGGCTGTAAGCATCTTCCCAAAGTTTCTGCCCTTTTTCGGTGGAAAGCATGGTTTTAATATGCGCTTTTTTCTCCATACCCATAGGCGCGTTAATTTCAGCTTTGGTAAATACCAGCCCTTTCTGGCGGAAAGTTCTGTCAAAAACATCTACCGGCGCCTGAGAGCCAAAATCGGTAGTAGTACCTGCCCAGTCGAATACTACCATTTTAATTTGCTGCTTTTCTGTCATGATAATTCTCCTTTGCTGTTTTTTGCTTTTTTATGTTTTATATTTGCTGTTTTCTACGGCTTTATCTTATCGCACTTAACATTCCTAAACAAGCAAATACAGTTAAAGTTATTTTTAAATCTGCGTAAAATAAAAAACGCAGCCAACAGGCTTTTAACCCGTCAGCTGCGGTAATTTATTTTATTATTTTATTATTTTATTCAATGCAAATGCCGGCATGGCGGTAAAATTCACGAACATCCGGCTCTACGCTGTCCATAACCAGAAGGTCTATCATCCGGTTATCCATAATTACCTTTTTGGAGCGGCGCCCCAGTTTACTGCTGTCCATAACGGCAATTACCTTGGATGAATTTCTGGCCATCAGCTGCATAATGCCAATTTCAGCAAAGCGGAAATCGGTAAAACCAGCTTCTGCATCGACGCTGTTTATTGACAAGAAGCAAATATCAGGGTAATACCTGCCAAGTTCTCTTTCGCAGATGCTGCCGTAAGTAGAGTGCTCCAGGCTGTCCAAATCCCCGCCCAGCACAATCGTGCGCAGCGACTGATTCTGCATCAGCACCATGGCCGCCGAAACATTATTGGTTACTATGGTTAAATCCGTAAAACGCTTAATTAATTCCTGCGCCAGAATAACATTGGTTGTGCCGGAGTTTAAGGCAATCACGCTGCCCGGGCGCAAATGTTCCAGCGCTTTAAGCGCCGCCCGGCGTTTTTCTTCAATATGGATGATTTCACGCCCGCTGAAATTACTGAAGGCCAGCATATAATCCGGCAGGCTTGCGCCGCCATGCACGCATTTAAGCTGCCCCTGTTCTTCCAACGCTTTTAAATCGCGGCGTACGGTATCTACCGATACGTTTAAGCTTTTGGCTATTTCTGTTACTTTAACCGTACTTTTAAGCTGTAACTGCTGCAAAATAAATGCAGCCCTGTCATTATAAAGCATTTCTTTTACTCCTGCATTAATAAACTATGTATTTTATTATATACGAATTGGCGCATAAACGAAACGGCACGGCGCTGTTAAATTTATGTAAAAGCAGCGGCTGAAAAATGGGCAAAAAAAAAGCCCTTACGAGAAGGGCCAAATGAGGGGCTATTTGATGATTTAAGTATACCATTTTTAACGCCAATTAGCAAGTGGTAATTAAAAAAACTTTAAAATTTTGTGACTTATGAAACAGTTTTTGTTATTTATAGTCTTTGCCGACATAAACAATGCCGTCATAATCGGCGCCGTCCTTGCGGCTGATGCTCATTCCGTGCACAAACGGAGCTTCCGTAAGGCGTGTAACAACGCGCCCGCTGGTGGTTGTGGAAACTATTAATGTTTCTTCGCGCACATTGCCGCTGCCGCCGTCAGTTACGCTCATGCCAAGATTGCTGAGGCGCTCGCGTGCGCTGGCAGCCTTGGCAGGGTCGCCGCTGCAGTCGATTACAACAACGCGTATTACGCCGCCGTAGCTCTGCTTAGGTGTTTCTTTTATTTCCGCACTGCTGCTTCCGGCGCTTTCACCGGCAAATTCCTGCACGGCTTTTCTGGCGGAACGTTTGCTGCCGGTTTTTTTGCTGTCATCCGTACTGTGTTTGGCAGCTTTTTCTTCAACAGTCTTTTTGCCGCTGCTGTCTAATTTATCCTTGTCTTTATTTTCAGCGTCGGCTTTTTCTTCATCGAGCTTTTTATCAATGCCGTTAAGTTCGTTTTCAATTTCCTGTTTAGCGCGTTCCAGATTACGTACATATTCTGCTTCCATGCGTTCTGCGCCGCGGCGGTAACGGTCCGTCATTTCCGCGCCCTGCATTTCAGCCATCTGCTTGCGTAAATCCGTAATATCAGGAATCCAGTAGCTTACGCCGTCAATATATTCCGGCAGCCCCGGCACCATAGCAGCGTGCAGGCCGCCCTGTTTTTCCATCATGCCATGCAGAGCCTGCCCCAAATCCATCATATCGCCGATGGATAAATCGGTATCCACCATTTTGTTGGCCTGCTCTACCAAAGCAGGCAGTTTGGGTATAATTTCCACCGAAGTAACCTTACTGTAAACGGCTTTTAAAAATTTCTGCTGCCTCCTGATACGGCCGATATCGCCTTCTTCATCGCGGTAGCGCACATACTGAATGGCCTTATCGCCGTCCATATGCTGCATGCCCGGCGCAAGGTCAATGGTAAAGCCGTCCCACTCGTCATAATAACTCATGGGCTTTTCAACTTCAATATCCACGCCGCCGATAGCGTCTACCAGCCCTTTAAAGCCTTTAAAGTCTATCATAACATAGTTGTTAATACGTATTCCCAAAAGCTCTTCCGTTGTTTGCTGCGTAAGCTTGTGCCCGCCAAAGGCAAAGGCATGGTTAATTTTATCCCAGCCGTAACCGGGAATTTTAACCCTTGTATCGCGCGGCACGGAAAGCAGGGAAACATTGTTGTTGTCGCTGTCAAGCATTACAACAAACAAAGTATCGCTGCGGCCTGTATCTTCTTCGGAAGGCCTTTCATCAACGCCCAAAACAACGATATTCTTTTTCAAATCAAGCCGTTCGGACTTGCTTAAATTATCCAACGGGCTGTCACCGTCTATAAAAGAATAAGACCAGTAGCTTGCTGCCGCTATTAAAATAAGCGCCAGCACCAAAATTTTTTTGACATGCGATGTCAGCAAGTTGTTTCCCCCTCTAACGCCGCTTTAATATCGGCGGCAAATCTGTTTAAAAATCCGTGCAGAATGCGCGCGGTCAGCCCCCAGATAACGTGGCCGCCATATTCGTAAATATAAACATGGTAGCCTTTGCGTTTATTCCATTCGTGCGGCTGGCGCGGCAAAAGGTCAAACGGAAAATCGTCCCCCGCTTTATTTGCCAGTTCCATATGGGCAATACGCGGAGGATTTTTCAGCAGAAAATCAAGCGGCACGGTAAAAACTTCGTCAACTTCGTCTTTGTTAAAATTAAACTGCCCGCTGTGCTCAATATAGCCCACATAAGGGTGAATAACCGGCCCCATATGCGTTACCAGATAATTAAGGCCGCCTGCGATTTTTATGCTGCTGCTTTCAAGCCCAAGTTCTTCGCAGGTTTCCCTTATGGCCGTTGCCGCAAAACTTTCGTCGCTGCATTCTGCCCTGCCGCCGGGAAAACATACATCACCCGGCTGCCAGCCGAGTTTTGCGGCGCGTACTTCAAACAGTACGCTTACGCCCTGCGGCGTATTTACCAGCGGCAAAAGTACGGCAGCATCCCATAAATTATCGTCGCGGTCCAGCGAAGGTTTGCGTCCTTCCAGTTTTTTACCGATTGCGGAAGTTATTTTTTCCAGTGCCTCCATAAAATACCTCTTTTCCACTTAAATAATTTTCTGCGTATGCCGTTATTTTCCTGCCGCAGCTTGTAAATTATCTTTGAACAATGAAGAAAGACGGCAGGTTATGCCCTGCCGCCTTTAGCTTATTTTTCTGTTTCGGGGGTAACAACAGCCTTCACGGCCTTTTCAAATTTGGGGCGTGCCAACATTACAAAATGCCCGCAGCCGCAGCATTTTATACCGAAATCCATGCCGGTGCGCAAAATTTCCCATTCGTAAGAGCCGCAGGGGTGCGGCTTTTTCATTTTTACAATGTCACCGACTTTAAAGCTTTTCGATTCCATTTTACTCCCTGCTTTTTACGTTGCTGATATCGGTTACATAGTAGCCTGCTTCACGCAGCTGCTCGATAATCTCAAGCCCCTTGCCGCCAAGCTCGGCGCGGATGGTAAGCTCGGTTTTAACGCTGGTTTCCGGTTTGGCAACAATGCTGATAATGTTGATGTTATTATCGCGGAACATTGCTCCGATATCGGCAATAACGCCAACTTTGTCGGTTACGTCAACGGTAATGCGGGTGCTGGTACGTGCAAGGCCCATAATATCAACAAAAGCGCGGAAAATATCACTGTCGGTAATAATGCCGCATAATTTATTATCGTCATCTACAACCGGCAGAGCGTTAATTTTGTTTTTATAAAGCAGATATGCAGCATCTTCAACGCCGGCATCATAATGTACGGTAATAACATTTTTGGTCATTACGTCGCGTACTTTAAGCTTGCCCAAAAGATAGTTTGCTTCATAACGGGAAAGAGTTGTAGCGTCGGTCGGGGAAGTACGGCTGACATCGGCGTCGGTAATAATGCCGCGCACACGGCTGATGTCATCTACAACAGGCAGGCGGCGTTTATCCGAACTGCGCATCAGTTCCCTTACTTCCAGCATGTTTTTATCTTCGGCAATAGTCACAACTTCAGTGGACATAAACTCTTTTACTAACATTGTAAAATCCTCCTCCCGGGTTTCAGCCGCCCAGATATGCTTTGCGTACCGCTTCGCTGCTGGCAAGCTCCTGTGCCGTGCCTGCAAGCGCAATGCGCCCTGTTTCCAGAACATAGGCTTTGTCGGCAATGGAAAGCGCCATGTTGGCGTTTTGTTCTACCAGCAGTACCGTTGTACCGCTTTCATTAATTTCTTTTATTATATTAAAAATTTCTTTAACAAGCAACGGGGCAAGGCCCATGGAAGGTTCATCAAGCAAAAGCAGGCGCGGTCGGCTCATCAGCGCGCGGCCCATAGCCAGCATCTGCTGTTCGCCGCCGGAAAGCGTGCCGGAAATCTGGTTTTTGCGTTCCAAAAGGCGCGGGAATTTATCGAATATTTTTTTCATATCTTCTTCAATGCCCGCCTTATCGCTGCGCAGGTAAGCACCAAGCTCCAGGTTTTCCATAACCGTCATGTTGGCAAAAACGTGGCGGCCTTCCGGCACCTGGCATAAGCCCATGCCAACGATTTTGTGAGCCGGCATACCGGCAATATCTTTATCCTCAAAAATAATGCTGCCGTTTTTCGGCTTAATAAGGCCGGAAATGGTATGCAGGGTTGTGCTTTTACCGGCGCCGTTGGAGCCTATAAGGGTAACTATTTCGCCGTCGGGAACTTCCAGACTGACGTCTTTAATGGCATGGATGGCACCGTAGTATACATCAATATTGTTGACTTTTAACATCAGAGTACCTCCTCGCCCAAATATGCTTCAATAACGCGTTTGTTATGCTTAATTTCGTCAGGCGTGCCGCTGGCTATGCAAAGGCCGTATTCCAAAACGTAAATGCGTTCGCATACGCCCATAACAAGCCCCATGTCGTGTTCAATCAGCAGTATCGCCAAATCAAATTTTTCCCTTATCCAGCGGATAAGTTCCATCAGTTCTTTGGTTTCCTGCGGGTTCATGCCTGCTGCCGGTTCGTCCAAAAGCAAAAGCTTCGGCCCGGTTGCCAGTGCGCGGGCAATTTCCAGGCGGCGCTGTTCGCCGTAAGGCAGGTTTTTGGCAAGTTCATCAGCTTTATCTTCCATATGGAAAATTTTTAAAAGCTCCATTGCCATTTCGGTAATCTGGTCTTCTTCGTTAAAATAGCGGCCGAAACGCCCAACGGCTTCCAAAAGGCCGTATTTTACGTGCATGTTATAGGCAACTTTTACGTTGTCGATAACGGAAAGCTCGGAGAACAGGCGGATATTCTGGAAAGTACGCGCCATGCCCAGCTGCGTTACCTGATAGGATTTTTTGCCGCTGGTACGCTGGCCGTTAAAAATAATCTCGCCTTCGGTAGGAGTATAAACGCCGGTAATCATATTAAAGGCTGTGGTTTTGCCTGCGCCGTTAGGCCCTATAAGCCCAATCAGCTCGCCTTTGTTAATAGTCATGCTGAAGTTGGAGACGGCCCGCAAACCGCCGAAAACCATGGAAATATCATTTACTTTCAGCAGTTCTTCCATCTTTGCCACCTCCCAGGCCAAACATCTTCATGCTTAATTCCTTATTGCCGAACAATCCCTGCGGACGGTGCAGCATCAGGACAATCATAGTTACGGAGTAAATAATCATGCGCCATTCCGGGTATTCTGCCAGATAAGCGGAAATAAAGGTCAGCAGAATTGCGCCGGTAATGGAACCTGTCATGGAACCGAGGCCGCCCAAAACAACCATGGTTAAAATATCGAAGGAACGCATGAAAGTAAAGGATGCCGGATGCGCAATATAGAAATAATGTGCAAACAGCACGCCTGCCGTACCGGCAAAAGCAGCGCCGAGTGTAAAGGCCATTACTTTATATTTGGTAGTATCTATGCCCATGGTATCGGCTGCAATTTCGTTTTCACGGATAGCCAGGCAGCAGCGGCCATAAGAAGAATTTTTAAAGTTTTTAATAAAGAAAATGATAAAAATCATAATCCAGAAAACCCAGGCGAATGTTGTTAAACGGGGAATGCCCATCAAACCGGAAGCGCCGCCTACATAATCAATATTGAGTATGCAGATGCGGATAATTTCGCCAAGGCCTAAAGTGGCGATTGCCAGATAGTCGCCGTTAAGCCTTAAGGTAGGCAGGCCGATTAAAAAGCCCAAAAAACCTGCGGCAACAGTGCCGACAATTAAAGCTACTTCAAACGGAAAACCAAGTTTTACCGTCATAATAGCGCCGGTATAAGCGCCGACAGCCAAAAATCCGGCATGGCCGATAGAAAACTGGCCGGTGTAGCCGTTGATAAGGTTCAGGCTGACAGCCAGAATAATATTAATGCAGATGAGGACGATATTAAGTTCCCAGAACGGCCCGATAATATCGGCAAACATCATGCCCTGCACTGCGGCGAATAAAATGGCGCAGGCAACTATTCTTTTTAAATCTGCTTTGCGAAGATAATTCATAGCTGCCACCTACACTTTCTCGCGTACATTTTTGCCGAAAATACCGGCAGGTTTGTACAATAAGATAATAATTAAAATGCCGAATGCGGCTGCGTCACGGAAAGTGGAAGAAATAAAACCGCTGACCATGGCTTCTACAACGCCGAGGATAATGCCGCCGACCATAGCGCCCGGAATAATACCGATGCCGCCGAGTACGGCTGCAACGAAGGCTTTAATGCCCGGAACCATGCCCATAAGCGGGTCGATGGAGTTATAGTAAATTCCTACCAGCACACCGCCTGCAGCAGCAAGTGCGGAGCCCAGGGCAAAGGTTGCGGAAATTACACGGTCGATATTAATGCCCATCAGTCTGGCAGCGTCAGTATCGAACGAAACGGCACGCATGGCCTTGCCGATTTTGGTATATTGTACGATATAAGTAAGTACGGCCATTAAAATAATTGCGCTTACAAGAATTACAACCTGCTGGCTGTTAACAACCAGTGGCCCAAGATGATAAACATCTGCCGAAAAAACTGCCGGGAAAGTACGCGGCTGCGGAGTTGCAATCAGCATCATGCCGTATTCAAGCAAAAACGATACGCCGATTGCGGTAATTAAAATAGCAATACGCGGAGCGTTACGCATCGGCCTGTAGGCAATGCGTTCAATGATAATACCGGCAACGGCTGCACAGGCCATGGCAAAAAGAATTGCCGGCAAAAAGGAAAAGCCAAACATTGTTGTAGCTACAAACCCAAAATACGCGCCCAGCATATAAATATCACCATGGGCAAAGTTTATGAGTTTGAGGATGCCGTAAATCATTGTATAGCCAAGGGCAATCAGCGCATAAATACTGCCCAGGGATATACCGTTTATAAGCTGCTGCAAAAACTGGTGCAGAAGCGAACCCATATCCATAAAAAGTCCTCCAGTCCGTAAGTTTTGTTAATTCCTCAATCATAAAATCTCTATGCTTTACTGCCGTAAGTTATTACCTGCGCTTAAATAACGGCACTAACCGGCATCCAGCTAAAATTACGGAAAGGCTGTGGCCAAACCGCAGCCTTTCCGTTAAAAAGTTAAATTATCAATTAATTATCAGGGATTAATTTTGGTTTTTAAAGACTGAGCGCCATCTTTATATTCCAAAATTACGGCACTCTTAACCGGGTTATGCTTATCGTCAAAAGTTACGCTGCCCGATACACCGCTAAACCCATTAATTTTAGCCATTGCTTCACTGATTTTAGCAGGTTCTGTACTGCCTGCGTTTTTAATGGCTTCGGCAACCAGTAAAGCCGAATCATAAGACAAAGCGGCAAAAACGTCAGGTTTCTGTCCGTATGCTTTTTCATAAGCGGCTACAAAGTTTTTGTTAATGTCCGATGAATCTTCAGGCGAATAAAGGCTTGAGAAGTAAGTGTTGTTCAGCGCTGCCGCACCTGCAATTTCAGGCATCTTGGCACTGTCCCAGCCATCGCCGCCGGCAATCGGCATATTCATGCCAAGCTCACGCGCCTGTTTTACAATCAGGCCAACTTCCTGATAATAACCGGGCACATACAAAAAGTCCGGATTGGTTGCTTTTATTTTAGTAAGTGTTGCTTTAAAATCAGTATCCTTTTGCAGATAAGATTCTTCCGCAGTAACTGCGCCGCCTTCTTTAACAAAGTTTTCTTTAAAAAACTGCGCCAGGCCTTTAGCGTAATCGGAAGAATTATCAATCAAAACTGCTGCATTGCCAACACCAAGTTCAGCCGTTGCAAATTTGGCCATTACCGTGCCCTGGAACGGGTCGATAAAGCATGTGCGGTAGTTGAAATCCTTGGTTTTGCCGCTGGCCTGGTCAACCGTAACATACGGATTGGTAGCCATAGGCGCAATATCCAGCACTTTGGCGCTGTTATTAATAGCAGATGCCGCAATTACCGAAGAAGAAAGGTTAGGGCCGATAACCGCCACTACATTATCCTGTGAAACCAGTTTCTGCATGGCATTGGTAGCTTCTGCCGCTTCCGATTTGTTATCTGCAACAACAAGTTCTAACTGTTTGCCGTTAATGCCGCCTTTTTCATTAATCTCTTTAAAGGCAAGCTCAATGGCATTTTTAGAAGATATGCCGTAAGACGCGCTGCCGCCCGTCATTTCAAGATTGGCACCAACCTTAATGGTATCAGCCTTTTTTTCACCGCCGCCGCAGCCTGCTGCCAAACCGGCAAGCACAGTGCCCAATACCAAGGCAGTTAGGACTTTGGATACTCTTTTCATTTTTGTTTCCCCCTCATTTGTTTCATTATAATTTATATTTTTAAAATAGCCCGGAAACCTGAAACAACAATTTCCGGGCTAAAATAAACTCAAAACAATTAAATTAATTTAATTACAGGCTGATTTTTTCTTTAAAGCTCTGTACGCCGTCTTTCATTTCGATGATGATGGCACTGATAATCGGGTTGTGGTCTTTATCGTAAGTTAACTTGCCGCTTGCAACCGGAAGGTCTTTGGTTGCTGCAATAGCTGCTGCAAGTTTGGTTCCGTCGGCACCGTCGCCTGCACGTTTAAGGGCATCGGCAAGAACAAGGCCTGCATTGTAACCCTGCATGCAGAAGATATCCGGGTCTTTCTGATACATTGCTTTGTAATCGGCAATAAATTTCTGAACGGATTCGGTCTGGTCCTGTACGGAGAAGGCACTGGAGAAGTAAGTGTTATTCAATGCTTCAGGCCCTGCAATTTCAACAAGTTTCGGGCTGTCCCAGCCGTCGCAGCCAATCAGCGGAACATTCAAACCGATTTCACGGGTTTGTTTGATGATTTTGGCAACTTCTTCATAGTAACCGGGAATGTAGATTGCTTCCGGGTTAGCGGCTTTAATTTTGGTTAAAGCTGCTTTAAAGTCGATATCTTTGGAAAGGAAGGCTTCTTTGGCAACAACCTTGCCGCCTTTTTCATTCAGTGTTTTTTCAAATACTTCTGCAAGTCCTTTGGAATAATCGCTGGAAGCATCATGCAGAATAGCTACGTTTTTAACGCCCAGAGTTTTATCAGCAAATTCAGCCATTACGCGGCCCTGGAACGGGTCGATGAAGCAGGCGCGGAAGATGAATTCCTTAACCTGTCCGTTATCAACGGTAATTGCCGGTGCGGTAGCGCACGGTGCAATAAGAGGCACTTTGTTGGAAGTTACTACCGGAGTAGCTGCAAATACGCAGCCGCTGGTAGCAGGGCCAACAACAGCCACTACTTTATCCTGAGTAATCAGCTTGGTTACAGAGTTGCCGGATTCAGCAGGCTCGGATTTGTTGTCGCTTTCTACTACAACAAGCTGTTTGCCGTTAACGCCGCCTGCTTTGTTAACCTGGTCAACAGCAAGTTTTAAACCGGACAATGTAGATTTGCCGTAGTTTGCAACATTGCCTGTCAGCTCAAAACTTGCGCCGATAACATATTTATCGGCATTAGCAGCCGCACTGTCCTTCTTTTCTCCGCCGCAGCCTGCCAGAAGTGCTGTGCTTAACGCTGCAACCAGACAGGCGCTTGTAAATTTTTTCCATTTGCTCATTTGTCTTTCCCCTTTTCGTTATAATAATAAATTATGCCGCTATGAGCAGTTAAGCTCCCCTCCGGCTTTAACAACTGCCCTGCAACTATCTTGTTCACCATTGTAATAAGTTTTTACATTTTTGTCAACGATTTTTTTAATTTTACATACAGATTTTCAATATTTTTTCATCATTTTTGTTAAATTTTGTTACTTTTTTATTTTTGTCTTTACTTGATAGATTTTGGTTTTATCTTATTATACATTTTCTTTTTTGTGTACCCTTCAAAAATACATATAGCTTTTACAGCTTTCCTTAAAAATTTTTAAAAATAAACCTTACGGAAAAACAAAAAATCCCTTTTACCGTGTTTCCACAATAAAAGGGATATCTTTTTTGTAAGTTATTCTGCTTTAAGCAGGCAACTATTATTCGCAGGTAAACGGCAGCAATGCTACGTTACGAGCGCGTTTAATTGCAGTGGTCATCTGACGCTGATGTTTTGCGCAGTTGCCGGAAATGCGGCGCGGTAAAATTTTGCCGCGTTCGGTGATATAACGGCGCAGTTTAGCTACGTCCTTATAATCGATTTCTTCAACTTTATCAACACAGAAGCTGCAAACTTTTCTTCTCGGTCTTCTGCCTCTTTCGCGTTTCATTCGCTTAAACCCTCCTTGTTAAAATGGGATTTCCTCGTCAAAAGGCACCTGGGAGCCAAAAGACTCCATGTCGCTCTTGCCGCTGTCGCCGGTATTGCCGCCGGGAGTATAACCCTTGCGTTCAATAAATTCCACGCTGTTTGCAACAACTTCGGTAACATAACGTTTACCGCCGTCTTTTGCATCGTAGCTGCGGAGCTGCAGGCGGCCGTCAACAAGCGCTCTCTGGCCTTTGGTAAGGCTGTTCCCGCATAATTCTGCGATTTTACCCCATACAACGATGTTGATAAAATCGGCTTCTCTCTGCCCGTCCTGATTAGTAAAAGGCCTGTCAACCGCAAGCGTAAACTGGCATACAACCTTGCCGGTAGTGGTATAACGCACTTCCGGGTCACGCGTTAAGCGGCCCATTAAGATAATCTTGTTCATAACCTAAAGTTACCTCCGGATTACTCGCCTTTTTTAATAACCATATGGCGCATTACTTCGTCGGTAATTTTCATTACACGGTCAAGTTCTTTAACAGCTTTGGGTTCTGCGCTGAAAGTTACGAGTACATACTGACCTTCGGTGAAATCCTGGATTTCATAAGCGAGGCGTTTTTTGCCCCAGCGGTCGGTTTTTTCTACAGTACCACCGTTTGCGGTAATGAGGCTTTCGAATTTAGCTACAACAGCTTCAAATGCTTCTTCCTCTACAACCGGTTTAACGATGTACATGACTTCGTAATTGTTCACGAAATCACCTCCTCCTTTGGACTTTGGCCCCCGTTCGGGAGCAGGGGAATGTATCTATTAATACAAGCTTAAATATTATATCATCCGCTTTGTGCTTTTGCAAGCTGAATTTAAAATTTTTACAGTGCTTTCAGCATTGCAGCAGCGGTATTTTCAACTTCTTCCGCATACGCATCAGCGTTAACGGCCAGAACTTCTTTAATTTTTCCGGCAAAGCCTGCTTCCGGAGTTAAAAGTTTGCTGTACGCTTTTGCCCACGCGCATCCTGCTTCACCGGCGGGCAGAATTTTAAGGCCGTCAAAATCCGGCAGCCCGGCAAATTTCTGCATATCTTCCATTAACTGTGCGTCGCCGGCTTTTACAACTTTTAACGCAGCAAGCCACAGTGCATTGCCCGCTTTAAAGCAAACCTGCCCTTTTAAGGCTTTGGCTGTACTGCCGATATCCGAGATATACAAATCGGCGTTGAACAGGCTTAAGCGGTAGCCAAAGGTAGCGGCAATTTCGCCGTAAACATGCATGCCTTCTTCATCAGCTGCGGCTTTTTCCGCATCCAGCTCCATGGATGCCATTTTAATGCCGTTGCGCTGCAATTCGTTGCTGATAAAGTACAGCTCCTGCGGCGTCATTAATTTATCAGGTTTGGCAAGTTTCAGTTCAAAATCAATTTCCCACGGAGTATTTTTTAAATAGGTATTATAAATGTACTGAATGTGCATAATGGCTTCGCCAAATTCAAGCACTATACGCTGCAGCACTTCCGGTTCAAAGTGCACAACCATCCCGCCGGCTTTAAAATCAGCTTCCAGGTAGGAACCTTTTAAAGCGTCGCGGAATTCTTCCGGCAGCTGATTATATTTTGCGGCTACTTCTTCAGAGGTCATGGCTTCGATTTTGCTGTCAATTTTATCACTGCAGTCAAAACCAATCATGCTGTATCCGTAAAGAAGTGCTTTTACAATTTCTTCTTCCGTTTTAAGGCCTGCGGCATTGGCGCCGTAACCTTCTTTGTAGCCAAGTTCCAGTACGCCCCAGGTTGCTGTATCAACAGCTTCCAAAAAGTTGCGTTTTAAAATATCCGCATTGGCGGCCGCATAATCTACAAGTACTGGACGGGCCTGACGCAGCTTAAAGGGCACTGCGGCGTAAGCTCCCGCACAGCCCAGCCAGTCGCTGAAAGCTATGCTGATGCCTTTGCCTCCCTGCGCCTGAGGGCCGGTCCATTTTAAATAGCGGCGTACAACAGCTGCATTATTGGGGTTTAACTCCATAACGTCAACAGTTATGTTTTTAACTTTGCCGCTGTCTTTTTTTGCAAAAAGTGCTGCGGCCTGGCATTCGCCGCTGTAAGCACAGGTAAGCACCCTGCCGTCATCACAATCTGCCAGAGCAATCCATGCTCCCTGCATTTCATTTAAAGACGCAGTTATTATTTTACCCTTGGATATTTCTTCCATTGCCTGTACGGCAGTTACTTGTTTTATAGCCATTAAAATGCCTCCATTATAAAATACTTAAATCGTTCTTATATATTATCTCCAAAAAACGCCGTTTCTGCAAGCAAAAAAACATCTGCCCACAAAAAACGGCCTTAATAATTACAACGCTTTATTTTGTTATCAACACTATATGCTGTGTTTGAGAAACTGTTCTTTAATAAACAAGTTATCGACATTATCAACAAAGTTATCCACAGTTTAACGTGGATTTAAAATTATACAGAGTTTTTTCTACACATTTTTACAAGTTTATACAGAACTTAACAAATCTTTTCCACACTTTTCGACACATTATGCACATTTTGTTGATAACTTTTTATAGGTTGAGGATAACTTTTCAAAACACCATATATATGTTTAAACCACTAAAAAGACAGTTTTACACATTTGTAAAATCTGTTTAATTACTCCTCAGCTGCGAAACAATAAACAAAAGAAGCGCGGCCCAAATCCACCCAAACGCCATTAAATGCGATGCCGTAAATGCTTCGTTATAAACAAAAACACCTATCAAAAGTGTAAGCGTAGGTGAAATATACTGCAAAAACCCTATTATCTTCAGCGGCAGCAGCCTTGCGCCTGCGGTAAAAAGCAATAAAGGTATTGCCGTAACAACGCCTGCACCGGTTAACATCATAATTACTTGCAGGTTTCCGGATGCATAAAAAGAAACTCCCTGCTGCCATAAGCTGTATTCATATACAAGTGCCAGCGGCGTAATAAGCAATGTTTCAAGCATAATGCTTGTTAAGGCAGAAACCGGCAGAATTTTTTTCAACAGACCGTACAAAGCAAAAGTAAAAGCCAGCGTTAAGGAAACCCAGGGAATTTTTCCAAAACTGTAAACCATGCTGGCAACGCCTATAAAGGCACAGGTAATAGCGGCAAGCTGCATTTTATCAAGCCGTTCACGTAAAAAAACTACGGCAAATAAAATGCTTACCAGTGGATTAATATAATAGCCCATGCTTGTTTCAACAATATGCCCGTTATTAACAGCCCAAATAAAAGTACCCCAGTTAAAACTGATGGTAATACCGGCTGCTACCATGGCTGCTCCTGTTTTAACATTGCTGAAAACCTGTTTTACTTCCTTGGCAAAAAGCGGCCATTTTTTCTGAAAAATAATGAGCAGAAACACAAAAACGCAGGACCACATAAACCGGCTGGATAAAATTTCAAACGGCGAAACAAGTTCCAGCGCTTTCCAGTAAACAGGCAAAATTCCCCATAATACATAAGCTGCAAGGCCAAAGAAAATGCCTTGTTTATAATTTTCCATACAAAACATCCCCTTCAATACTACTTCTGCATTTGCGGCGGCACAGGAATTTTAAACGCCGTTAACGTTGCAATAACGGGTAAAACTGTCATTAAATTCATAACAAACGGCAAACCGTAATTATCGGCTAAAAAGCCAAGTATGGTAACGCCAAATCCGCCCATGCCTACGCTGAAGCCTATTGTCAGCCCGGCGGCCATGCCCACATTATTGGGAAGCATGGTCTGCGCCAAAATGGTTGTTGTTGCAAAAGAACCGATTATTGAAAACCCGGCCAGCACCACTGCTGCCAGAACAGCTGCCGGATGCGTTACATTGGCAATAAGCCAGATAGCGGGAATACTGCATAATACAGAACCCAAAATAATACGGCGTGCACCAAGCCTGTCGCTGAGCACAGCACCGACATAAGTACCGGCAACACCGCCAAGCAAAAAGCAGGATACTAACATACTTGCAAAAGCAGGCTCCGCGTTGCGGAAATTAATAAAAAACAGCGGCAAATATGTGGAAAGGCCCGTATGAATGGTTGAGCGCATAAAAATAAAAAACAATACCAAAGCAAGAGCGCCGTAAGGAATCTTTTGCACAGCACCACTTTTTTTGGCAGCCTGTACTTTTAAGTTATGTTCCAAATTAACGCGTTTGTATTCGGGCATATATTTCATCATTAAGCCAAAAACCAAAAGCCCGGGAAGAACAAAATACATTGTATTATGCAGCCCGCCAGGCAAAGTAAGCAAAAATGCCATTAAAATGGAACCAACTGCCATACCGGCATTGCCGCCTAAAGAAAAAATACCCATATTGGCTGCTTTATTGTTATCGCTGCTTAAAAAATTAACTGTTTTTGAAGCCTGCGGATGATAAGTTGCACTGGCCATACCGATTATAACAACAGTACACATAAGTAAAATATAGGCAGGAACCCAGCCTACAAACGCAAAGCCCGCACCTGCCATAGCAGCACAAAAAGGCAGCATCGCAGGCAAAGATTTCTTATCTGTTATATAGCCGAACAGAGGCTGAATAACAGAAGAAGTTACGTTTTGTGTTAAAACGATAAAAGCCAGCTGTGAATAACTTAAAGCAAAAAGTTCTTTTAAATGCGGCAGCACTATCGGCAAAGCTCCAGCCTGTAAATCCGTTACTAAATGCCCCAAAGCCAAAGCTATAACAGGCATACTAATATTTTTCAGCATAAGTTTCATTCTCCGATATAGTAATTTATTATTAATTTTAACATAATAAATTAGAAATAACCATCAAAGTAAGAATTTTGTTGTCGATAGCTATTTATGCACATTACATATGCTCCCTATTCGGTCGCATATTCTGCGAAAGCTCGCTGTCACGTTTATTGCCTTCGCCTGCCGGCTCGCCACTAAACGGCGACTTGCCTGCACTCTGCGGGCTGTGCCACACGCGCTGAAGCGCTAGGTTGCCCATGCCTTCCGGGTACCCCGGTCGGATAGATAGCCTGTAGCAATAAAAAAAGAAACATACCATAAGGTATGCTTCTTTTATCAACCGGCAGCTATCTATCCTCCCGGGCCGCTTCCAGCCAAGT
>UMHI01003075.1_pt1 | contig 31715 bp, 29 predicted proteins | sample 1965481 | NCBI WGS metagenome assembly UMHI01 (sample SAMEA4836093, study PRJEB28245) | human gut metagenome | biome: gut microbiome; material: fecal sample | place: Denmark | collected 2008 | reverse complement strand
AGACACCGGCAGGAATGGCCGAGAGCGTTGCGGAACCGTCCGTCCCGGTCGTGACGGAGGTGGAATAGCTGCCGGTGACGGACTTCACCGAGAACACTGTGCCGGCGATGGGCTTACCGCTCATGGCGTCCCGCTTGGTGATCTTCATGTCGGGCAGTGCGTAATTTTCGGCAGTGACCGTGTACTGCTTGTCACCATCGGTCGTGTCAACATAGACGCTGTGGGAAGTGGGAGTCAGGGCGTAGCCCTCCGGGGCCTCGGTTTCCACGAAGGACCACAGGCCCTTGGTGACATCCTTGACCTCAATGATTCCGCCATTTCGGGTCACATCGCTGCCGACGATCTGACCGTCGCGGTAAATATTAAATTTTGCGCCATCCAAACCACGGGTCGTTCCTGCGGCAACCTTCCGCAGCGTAATATCAGCGTCCCCAGCCGGCGGAGCAGAATCATCACCGTCCTGCGGTTTATCCTTTACCACCAGCTTACGCGGACCATAATAGTTGAAGAAGGACTGGTTCTTGCGATTGCTTGAAAGAGCAAATACTGCCCATTTTGCAGCATCATCTTCAATTACGGAGGCGATCTGTCCTCGCGCTGCATATTCTGCGATCTGACGCTGAAATTCGGCATCCTCCTGCGCCTTCTGCGCAAGCATGGAGTCGATGAGGCTCAGATACAGGTCATAGGTGTCCGCGTTGGCATAACCACCCGCATCTCCGGTACCATCTCCCACGCCCTTATAGCTTTGATGGTCCCAAATATAAGTCTGCACCGCCATAAAGAGCTGCCCTATATTGGATGCCTTGCTGTCGTTGATGTAGGTCATGAGCCACCTGACATTGGCGAGCGTCGCGGCATCCATCTCGCCAAGGCCGCTGTTGGCAACAGCGGTTTTGAGAACGGCGTCGGCGTCTGCATTGGTAGCCGAGGTGTAGGTATAAGAGTCGCAGTATGACGGCGTAGCGTTGTGGTAGCCGAGCCCGCTGTCGAGGCAGTAGAGAAGCCGACCCGCCGCCTCCGGCGGGCGGTAGCTGTACGGTGTGCCGTTGGCCAGTATACGCGTGGACCAGTACACTTGATTGGTCGTGATCGTAATACCCTTGCCCGTACCGGTCGCGGCAAATGCCGTGGTGGGCAGTAGGCTGAGCAGCGTCATGACAACCAGGAGTGTCGAAATGAGCCTTGTTTTGATCGTTTTCAATGTGATACCTCCTACAATTTTTGCATGAGAAAAGCAGGCCGAGAGGTATCTCGGTCTGCTTCGCTTGGCTATGAAGTTTTTGTCAAAGTTGCCTACTCATATCTCTGCGGCTATAGATGATACGGCGCACTTCCATCGTGTCTCCGATCACCACATAGAAGATCGTGTAGTTTCTGGAGTGAGTTACCCCTTTGCCGGCGTATCCACCCATGTGATATGGTATCCATCCCGGAGGAATAGCTGGACACAGTACCAGCACTCATCTCCATTGTCGTTGACACCTCGCGCAAGCCCTATGCCAATTTCGGATAATTGGGAGTTGGTCATGTTTTTCATGTGACCTGTCGAGGCGCTCCAATCCGCTATAAGTAGTTCCGCAAGCGTGCAGTCGGCAATCGTCCAGTCCGCAACACGATGAATGTTCTCAGCCATGTATGGACAGTTGGTAACAGTATTATACTTCCTCCCGTCCGGGCGGGTATGGGAGTAGACGGTGTTTGCCGCCATTTCATCCGCACGCACCTGCGCCGCCTGCATGAGCTTGTCGTTGGCGGTCAGCGATGCGATACCCCTCTCGGCGCGGAGTGCATTGGTGCGGTCCACGATGTCCTGTTTCATGGCATCTACATCGGCGGCGGGAGCTGTAACCTCCGGCTGCGATACCGGCTTGTCAGTTTCCACCTTTGCGGGAGCTTCACCGGTGTAGGGACGATTTGTTTCGATCTGCACCGTTCCGTCCTCGGATTTCCAATAAACATTGAAGCCGACCGCCTTGCCGATGTCACGGAGCTTGAAGTAGTTGTGTCCGTTGATAGTGTACGCCTCAATCTCAACGGGAGCACCGTTGAGGAGAATAGGCGAGGTGCAGCGCTGTGCGAGGATACCCTCAATAGCCTGTGCCGCAGGCGAACTAAGGGCAAATCCTAACGCAAGCCCGATAAACAAATACAAAATCTTCTTCATTGTATCACGCTCCCTTCCGATAAAACGTGGTGGTCACGCTGGCAGTGATACGGCGAGTGTCGGGATCATAAATGCACCGCTCAAACTCGTAAATGCCGAGCTGCTCAGCCTGTTCAGCTACTTCTGCAGGAAGGTCAACGGTGATATCCATTTTTACTCTGATCTCATCGTCCTTCCTCTTCGGTCTGAATTGCTGTATCAATCTGATACTTCCTTTTTTGATTGTATTCTCCGGAGTGGTTTGAGCATAATACAGAAGTAATGGCTTGTCAAAGGTTTATTTTAAATGCTTACGCCGCCGAAAAAAGTTGCACAAAAATATCACGTTGCTCCGATTTCATCGGCTCACTTCCACGGCCTGAACGCACACTCTCTTGGAGGGCTGATTGGCAAGACAGGTGGTGATGGTAATGCGGTTGTCAGCGGTCGCCTGCAAATAACTCCAGTCGGAATCTGAGATCGTCTTTACCAAAATGACAGCATAGGTCCGTGTTCCGTAGACCGTCGAATAGGTGATGTTGTCGCCGATCTCAAGATTTCTGATGCTGCCAATATTGTATTTCGCGCCGCGGTTATGACCGCAGACACCGATGTTGCCGTCCCATCCGGAGGTGGAGCTATAGTGTCCCAGTCCCTTTGCCATGCTGGCGCGGGTCTCACCCTCCCAAACCTTCATATTGATATTCAGAGATGGGATCTTCAACGTACCAATGCTGCCATCCTTACGCTCCATGCCGTCAACGCCGGTATACGCGGGAACGCTCAGTACAGGAGGGGCAGCTGTTGCCGGAAAATCATAGAGTCCGCCAGAGATACCGTACTCGCCGGAAATGGAAGTGCCGGCATTTTGCTGCAAGCCGGGCAAATAGTTTTTCTCCATAATGCCGATCTGCGTCGTGCCGGACACACCGTAGGGCAATTCGGGGATCTGATAGTCCACGGGATTGGGGCCGCCGAAGTTGTATGCGGTGCCGTAGGTGTCTCCATAAGAGGTCGCAGGATAATATTCCGTTCCTGCCCCTGTCTCAAAGCAGTATTCCGCGGCAAAGGCTCCGACAGACAGCGCCGCCATCGTTATGAGCATCAATGCCAATTCGGCCAATCGTCTAATATGCTTCATTCCGTTTCCTCCTCTGAAAAGCTCGCGCCGTCGTCGTCCGCCTCGGCATGGGCGGCTCGGTGTCGGCGCACATACGATGCATATACGATGCCGAAAATCACAGCAGCTCCCATTGCGGCGCCGACAACAAGTGCAAGCCAATTTGCCGCAAAGAAGCCGCCCACATTGGATAGCACATGAGCGATACCGACCTTTGTTCCCAGGTAAGTCAGCACATAGGTGATGCTCTCGACGCCCTCGTGCGTGATCTCGCCGGTATATTCCGCGGTCGTGATGTATCCGGTAGCCGCTTGATAGGGAACTCTTGCGGAATAGGTGGCAACAGCCTGATAAGATGAAGGCACCAAGGTCTCGCCGACAAGGTCCGTTCCCGTGACCTGCCACTCCACATCGGCAAGGCTCAGCGTGCGGCCGTTTTTGACGGTGGCAGAGGGGACATAGGACATATCGTTACGGTCAAGTCGTCCGATGGTCTTGACCTCGCTCACGGTGTAGCTCTTGGCTGCATAGCCGGACGCCTCGGTGTTGAGACTGGTGTGGTCGAGGGCGAGCGTACCCTTGAAGGTGCCGTCGTCAAATTCGACGGTAGGCTTCAGTTGGCTCAATATCTCGGCAAGGTCATTCTTGTCCGTCTCCACCGTGATGACCTCGGTATGGGGCTTGGATTCCTCTACGGCATTTTCCGTTTTGACAATATCCGTAAAGGTGTAGAGATAGCCCTCCAGCTCAAAGGGCTGTTCGATCAGGCTCTGCGGGTCCTGATCTGCCGGGATCGTAAAGGTTTTGATGACCTGCTGGCTGCCATTCAGATTTTGCACCACGGTATCTGTCGGCACCTCCAATGCAAACGCCGAGACCGACATGGACAGCGTCAGCAGTACACAGAGAATTGCTTTTTTCATGTTGTGGGAACCTCCTAATGTAGAAATTTGTTATGATTTGCTGTTTTCGCGGTATCAAAGGATGTGCGGTCGTCTCATGCTCCCTCCTCTCTGACCTTGTATTCTACGGCGCGCTCCGAGTGTTCCCGCAGCGCATCGAGTATGCTGAGAGACTGCTCTAACGCCTGCATCGTATCACGCTTCTGGCGCTTGACGAACGCATAAAGGAGCAGAGTATCTCCGTTGGCGCATGGGTAAAAGATAACGCGAACGCAAAGCTTGGTCTTCACCCGCAGCTCGCATAGGCTCCGATACCGCTCAAGTGAAAAACGCTTGAAATACGGTTCCTTCATTTCCGGCTTCTGCGGCAGCGTCAATCGGTATAGCTGACGAATGATCTTTTCTCTGAGCCGCGGCTCCAGATCCTCTATAAAGGCAGCGACCTGCGAGGCTCTGCCCGGAGGCTGATATACCAAAATCCCCTTCACCGCACTACCTCCTCGCAGCCGCTCAATTTCTTTAAGTGCCGGATAAAGTGTCCTGCAAATTCGCCCGCGATCTCAGGTGTCCCGCTGATCCACCAAATGGGATCAGGCAGGACTTGGGATAGGCGGTCATATTGCAGGCAGAGCAACAGAAATTTCTGCCTCGGCTCTGCACGATCCACAGCGTCAAACAGCTGCTGCAATTCGGTTTGGACACCGGAATAGTCCTGACTGGCATCGCACAAATCGTCAAACAGCAATCCGGCGAAGGTATGAGCCAGCGCAGTCAAGGCCGATGCCTCGACGCTCCCCGTCTCGGTAAGCAGCCCCATGCGCCGCAAACGCTCCCTCGCACCGTCGTCAAACGGATTATGAGCGCGGGATGCTCGGCAGTTATTTGTTGTCTCTTTCATTTCTCTCACCTCGGAGTCATAGGAAAAGGCCCGGCACCTTACGGTGTCGAGCCTTTCAGCATTTCTTATCTTAATTTGCGTTTGTCTGCACTGAAATAACATTTTCTTGAAGTCAGGAAAATGTTATTTTGTTTTAAGTTCATCCAGACGGTCAAGCACTTGCGCCGACGCTTCGATCATTTCTGTAACCACCGCATTTAGCTGTGCGGCATTCTGTGCTGTGATGACGGGATGGCCAGTTTCCGCCTCAAGCTGCTGCCGTGCAACATTTGCAACGTTACCGCCACGTTTGGCCACCCTCACATTCTCGGCAAAACCATCTGGTTTTGTCGCTTTGGAAATATCCCGCGTTGACGCTTCCGCCAGCATGGTCAGCACGAGCTCGGTATCGCTCATATTATCGCGCAGATTCTCCTTTTTGAGCCCCTTGAGGTTTTTATACTGCCGCGTGGTCATACCGGACCATGCCTTTGAAATCTCGTCGGTCAAGATCGCAAATTCATGTCCCTTTTCCACGCCGCGCTTCTGCCATTCATCGGTCAGTTCATTCCGGATGCGGATGGAAAGCAGCCGTTGATGCACCCAATCAGGATCGTATCCCTTTTTCAGATAGGTTTCCAAGGCTCGGTCAATGGCCTGTTCAGGGTCAATGGTTTCTTCAATACGCTCACGGCCAACCTGAGCGAGCCAGCGTTTTACTGGTTCCGCGCGAGGTGACGGGATAGACTGGATAATGCGAAGAAGCTGCTCGGTTGTGGCAGCGTCAGTCTTATAGCTCTTTCCATCTGATGACATCATTTTCAGTTGTACGATATTTTCGTACAACTGAGTGGCCCCCTCAGATTTCAGCTTACGCTTCAAATCGCTCCAATATCGCCGCGGGTTTTCACTCCCCGTCAACACACGGATCACATCTATAATAGAGAAATACCACTCCTCATTCTCTTCGCTCCAAGTCGTGCGAATCGGTTGATTATCAAAAAGCTGTATCTTATCCTGTTCGCTCATAGCGTTATATCCTCTCTTTCTTTTCTGTGATTATACATCAGTTGACCCGCTGCCGCAAGAACTCCAAAAACAGCTCTTCAATTTCCTTATCACTGCCCAACCTCTCAAGGTAGGGGGCAAATTTTCTGCGGTCAAAGCTGATTTTCTTCGGCTGTGCAGCACGGCTCTGTGTCTCCCTTGCGCGTGCCTGCCGCCATGCGGCGAAAATGTCCTGATGATTTGCAGATGGAGGCGGACAGGTATGGACGATGCTTTGCATAGCAGCCTTATTGAGTGTGTAGTCCTCGATAGAACACATCTCCACAAATGCCTGCTGCGTGGCTGCGTCATAGTCAGCGATCAGCTCGGCACAGGCAATCGGCAGCTTGCGCGGGCTGTTCTCTAAGATGTCGGCGAGAGGCGGAACCAAGCCCGCCAGCTTGGTGGCCTTACGGATCTCATACTCGGTCACGCCGAAGAAATCGGCAACAATTTCACGGGTGAGGAACTTCTGGCGATTCTCGCCAGAAGTTCCAATGTCTGTTCTTGACCCCTGTCGTTTCTCTGCATCAAGCACAGCTTTGTACGCCTTGCCGCGCTCTATAATGGTAAGGTCCTGCCGCCGCAGAAGGTTCGTGGCAACAGCAATGGAGACTGCCCTTGCGTCATCGGCATCCACGACCTCCGCAGGGATCGTTGCGTGTCCGGTCAGCCGCCACGCTTCCGTACGGTTATGCCCTGCGAGGATCTCATAGTCCTCGCTTTCGGGAATAGGGCGCACAATGATCCTCTCATAGATGCCCTGCTCTGCAAGCTGCTGTGAAAACGCCTTGAGCTTCTCTTGCGGATATGGGTGAAAACCAATATCCGCAGTGAAAAATGGACGGAGCCTGTCCAGCGGCAGATCACAAAATTTTGAGGCGGACGATGCCAGCTTGCCTTGGAACAGCACCTCATAGGCTTCATCACCTACTGTGACCTCCGCGGCCTGCTGTGTCGCGCTCATACGCCGCTTCAGCAGGTCGTTCATATCGCGTTTAGCCAAGCTGAAGCACCTCCTGCGCGAGACTGCGATAGGATTCCGCCGCCGGATTTCGCGGTGCATAATCGAGAATGCTCATGCCTGCTGCGGGACACTCCGCGACCTTGATAGTCTGCTCGATGGGCCGCTCAAACACCCGTAGGCTGTCACCATACAGCTCTGCGACCGCGGCGCGGACGCTTTGGCAGAGCTGTGGCCGGGACTGATACATGGTAAGAAGAATGCCCGCAACCTCTAACCTCGAATTGAAGCGGCTCTGCACATTTCTAATTAGCTCGAGCACATCGGGGATGCCCTCGCTGGCAAGGAAGTGCGCCTGTACAGGAATGATGCAGTAGTCTGCCGCGGCAAGTGCGTTGACGGTCAGCAGCTCATGCTTCAAGCCGCAATCAATGATGATATAATCATATTGTGCACGGGAAGCATCCAATAGCCTGTTCATCATCATTTCGCAGGGTGTCTCTGCCGCTTCCGCCATGTTGTACTGCGAAAGCTGCATGACCTGCAAGCGAGCTGCGGCATCTGCCAAGCGTTTATTGGCGGGGATCAAGTCAATACCGGTCTCTGTATGTATCACGGTACGGGGAAGATGAAGCTCCAGATCCTCCGGCGAGTCGATTTGGACGAGCAGCAGCTTTGCCAGCGTGTTCTTCTGTTCGCCAGGCGTGTAGCCCAAAGCCGAGGTAAGGTTCCCCTGCGGATCGTTGTCGATCAGCAAGACCCTTCTGCCTTCTGCGGCAAGCGCAGCCCCGAGGTTCAATGCGGTCGTGGTCTTTCCTACGCCGCCCTTAAAATTGGTAATTGTAATGATCATGATTCTGTTCTCCTCTTTATTACTTGAACGGAAACAGTAAGGCAAAATCCTCGTTTGCAATAGATTTGCAAAAGGAATAAAATTATTTGGCTTTTGCAAAAAAAGCTATCATTAGATAACAAAATCCGGGCTATTTGCAATTTGAGCCTGCAATGCCTCTTGGTAAAAGCTTTACAACAAAAAAACCTCCGGATTATGAGCTTCTTTGTTAGAAACTCATAACCCGGAGGTCGGAGGTTCAAGTCCTCCTCCCGCAACCATCTTGAGTGACCAAAATGGATACACTCACCTGAAACCCCTGAGAAATCAGGGGTTTCAGCGTTTTTATGCCCTGTTTTTCAAAGCGTGTTTTATAGATACACAAAGCCAATTAAGAGCGTTAGGCAGGACTTGAACTAAATTCTCGGCTGATTTAGCCTGCTTTATGGCGGGCTTTACGCTCTCGGATACTTTTTATTGCTCGTCTTTCCTAAATAATTTGAAACTTTTTATTGAAGAGGCTGGTATCACATTTTGATACCAACCTCTTTTCAGTTTATCAAATCCTTAGGGCGGAGATGTGCATCCAATGAACACAGAAGCTGTAATCTGTCCCCTTTGCGGCGCAATCAACAAAGACCTCATAAGGTCGGATGCATATCGGTAAGGTAGTCAGCACACAATGGAATATGGGATAATCGCAGACACGCTGCCTTTTAATGTCTTTATTTATTGACAATTATAGATGTATCGTCTATAATAGCAAGCACAAAGATGATGTAGAGGTGGTGTGCAGAATGGGACGAAAGAGTGTTGCTGTGCTGCCGCAGACGCAGGCAATTTTAGAACAGCTGGGAGAACAGATCAAACTTGCCAGATTACGGCGGCATCTGTCTGCCGAATTGGTCGGAGAAAGAGCTGGGGTGAGCCGAGCCACAGTGTGGAATGTTGAAAAGGGAAACCCTTCTGTCGCGATTGGGATCTATGCCGCAGTTCTGCACGCACTGAACAATATGGATAAAGACCTTCTGCTCGTTGCAAAGGATGATGAGCTGGGGCGTAAACTCCAAGACCTTGAACTTACCACGCGCAAGAGAGCACCCCGAAACGGAGGTGGTTGACCGTGGCATCAAACCAAAAAGTAATCTATGTCTATGAGAGCTTCAAATCTACAACGCCAAACTTTCTGAGGACGCTCTTCGTGGAGAATGTCCGCGGCCGTGAAAGCTCTTCTTTCGAGTATGATGCCGACTGGTTAAAAAGCAACGCAAACTACATGTGGCAGTGCTGCTCTTTATGGCAGCCGTTCTCGTCACGCTGGAGAAAAGCGCCAAGGGCGGCATGCAGAAATTCTTCAAGTACGTTCCTGCGGTCGTTCTCTGCTACCTCATCGCCATGTTCCTGTGCACGCTGGGCGTGTGGGATATGGCCGAGACCAAGCCCATCACCTTCCAGAGTCTGATCCTCCTGCTCGGCTCCGCGTTCCTTGTCAGCGCCATCGCCACCAACGTCGGCAACAAGCTCTATGCGCTGACCAACTTCTCCGATAAAGCGACCTGGACCGTTCTGTTCGTCACCGTCGGCATCCGGATGGCCCTCATGGGCTATGTGGTCGGCACGCCGCTGGCGGTCGTCTGCGCGCACATCATGGAGTCTCTGGCCTGAGAACCCTGACGCTGCGGCGTCTCCGCGCCGCGCCATGACTGCTTCGACTGTGCAGGTGAACGCCGTTTCACCTGCACAGTTGCCCTAAGAACCCATTTGAAGGAGCAACGCTATGCCTGTTTTATCCGATCTTGAGCCGCGCGAGGTATTTGCCTGGTTTGAACGCCTGTGCGCCATCCCCCACGGCTCGCACCACGCAAAAGCAATCAGCGACTATCTGGTCGCGTTCGCCCGCGAACACGGTCTTGCCTGCCGGCAGGACGCTGCCAACAATGTCGTCATCCGCAAGGCAGCCTCCGCCGGATACGAAAACGCGCCGGTCGTCATGCTGCAGGGCCATATCGACATGGTCTGCGAAAAGGACGCGGACTGCGGCAAGGATATGGAAACGGAGGGGCTCGACCTCTTCGTGGACGGCGACGTGATCGGCGCGCGGGGCACGACGCTCGGCGGCGACGACGGCATCGCCGTCGCGATGGCGCTCGCCGTCCTGGACGCCGACGATATCCCCCACGGCCCGCTGGAGTGCGTCTTCACGGCGGACGAGGAGGTCGGCATGATCGGCGCCCGCGCGCTCGACGCGAGCGACCTGAAGGCAAAGTACCTCATCAACATCGACTCGGAGGAGGAGGGCGTCCTCACGGTCAGCTGCGCCGGCGCCTGCCGCATGGCGTGCACGCTGCCGGTCACGCGCGCGCCCTTTGACGGACAGACGCTCCGCGTCAGGATCAGCGGCCTTGCCGGCGGGCACTCCGGCGAGGAGATCCACAAGGGCCGTGCCAACGCCAATCTTCTGCTCGGCCGCGCGCTCGACGAAATGAGCCGTGCGGGCGCGCTGCGTCTCATCCGCGTCTCGGGCGGCGCCAAGGACAACGCCATCCCGCGCGAGGCCGAGGCCGTCGTCCGCACCGGCGACGCCGCCGCCCTTCGCCGTGCGGCGGAAGCGCTCGCCGCCGCGCTGCGCGCGGAATATCACGCCGCCGACGGTCATATCACCGTAACGGTCACCGAGACCGACGACGGGCTTACGCCCATGGACGCCGCCAGCACGGAGCGTGCCATCACGCTGCTGCTCTGCGCGCCGAACGGCGTGGTGGAGATGAACATGGACGTGCCGGGTCTTGTGCAGACCTCGCTCAACCTCGGTCGGCTCACCTCCGATGAAGCGAGCCTCCGCGCCAGCTTCATGATCCGCTCAAGCATCAATTCCCAGAAGAATGCCGTGGCCTCGCGTCTCGCGCGGCTGGCGGAGGCGCTGGGCGGGCAGACAGAGCTGGACTCCGACTACAGCGCCTGGCCGTACCGCCCCGAATCGCCCCTGCGCGACCGCGTCGCGGAGGTCTTTTACGAGCAGTACGGCGAAAAGCCGCGCATCGCCGCGCTTCACGCCGGACTGGAGTGCGGCATCCTCTCCGGCAAGCTGCCGGAGCTGGACTGCATCTCCCTCGGCCCTGACCTGACCGACATCCACACCCCGCGCGAGCGCCTGCACATTGCCTCCACCGAACGGACGTGGCGGCTGCTGCTCGGAACGCTCAAGCGGCTGGATGCGTGAGCCCTCTTATGGCAGAAAATGAAAAAAGGAGTATGACCCCATGAACAGCTATGGATTGATCGACCTGCATTGCGACACGCTGGCAGAATACTGGAAATACGCGCACACCGGCAATCCCGATACGCTGGACAACCCCGGCCGCGTGCTGTCGCTGTCCAATATGCCGAAGGATGTCCACTGGGCGCAGTTCTACGCCGTGTTCATCCCCGATGAGGAACGCGGGCAGGCCGCCATCGACTACTTTGAAAAGAACCGCGCGAATTTCTACCGCCAGGTGGAGAAGTTCGGCGACCGCGTCGCCCCCTGCCGCAACGCCGACGATATGGAGAAGGCCTGGGCGGCGGGCAAGACCGCCGCGTTTCTGACCATCGAGAACGGCAGCGCGCTCGCCGGCGACCTTTCCCGCGTCCACACGCTCGCCGAGCAGGGCGTGCGTGCCATCACTCTGACCTGGAACGGCGAGAACGAGCTCGGCTCGGGTCACACCACGGACCACGGCATGAGCGAGTTCGGCAAGGCCGCCGTGCGCGAGATGGAAAAGGAAAACATTCTGGTGGATGTGTCCCACCTCAACGACCCCGGCTTCGCGGATCTGCTGGAGGTCGCGACGAAGCCCTTCGTCGCCACGCACTCCAACGCCCGCGCGCTGTGCAGCCACAAGCGCAACCTGACGGACGACATGATCCGCGAGATGGTGCGCCGCGACTGCCTGATCGGTCTGAACTACTTTGTGAAGTTCCTGCGCGACGACGGCGACGTAAAGAGCCTTGACGATCTCTACCGCCACGCCATGCACTTCTTCGAGCTGGGCGCGCGGAAGAATCTCGCCCTCGGCTCAGACTTCGACGGCTCCGTGCTGCCCGAATGTCTGAATACGCCCGCCAAGGTCGCCTCGTTCTACGAATACCTGCTCTCCCGCGGCATTTCGCAGGAGGACGCGGACGGCGTCTTCTACAAGAACGCGCAGGCGTTCTTCCGCAAGAATCTTCGGTGACCGCAAGGGCGGATAGCTCATACGACAGAAAGGCTGACGTTTTCCCCGTGAAAACGCCGGCCTTTTCTTGGCGCCTTCCGGCGCCAATCACAGCGGGGCGGCCCGATGGGCCGCCCCGCTGTGTCCTTTATGAAGCTGTGTCCAACGGATCGTCAGACACTGGTCGAAAAGGGACGCTTCCTTTTGTGGAAACGCCCCTCTTGCAAAAGTAAAATATTGTGTTACAATCGCGGCATAAAGCATTGAGGAGGTAACGCGACATGGCTGCAAACACCGATCCGCGCCTGCAAAATCAGGTGATCTATTCCATTTACGTCCGCAACCACACGTCGGAGGGCACTTTCCGCGCCGTCATTCCCGACCTTGATCGCATCCGTGCGCTGGGGACGGATATCATCTGGCTGATGCCCATCCACCCCATCGGCGTCGAGGGCAAGAAGGGCACGCTGGGCTGCCCCTACGCCAACCGCGACTACCGCGCCGTCAACCCCGCCTACGGCACAATGGAGGACTTTGAAGCGCTGGTGCGCGAGATCCACGCACGCGGCATGAAATGCATGATCGACGTGGTCTACAACCACACCTCGCCCGACTCCGTGCTCTACCGCGAGCATCCGGAATACTTCTACCGCGGGCCCGACGGCAAGCCGGGCAATAAGCTTGGTGACTGGGCCGACGTCATCGACCTGGACTACTCCAACCGCGGGCTTTGGCAATATCTGACGGATACGCTCGTAATGTGGGCCAGTCTGGTGGACGGCTTCCGCTGCGATGTGGCGTCTTTCGTCCCCGTGGAATTCTGGCTGCAGGCCCGCGCGGCGGTTTCCGCCGTAAACCCGGACTGCGTATGGCTCGCCGAAACGGTCCACCGCAGCTATGGCTGTCTCGCGCGGCGGCACGGCGTCTATTCCGCGTCGGACGGCGAGGTGTTTCGTGCCTTCGATCTGGAATACGAGTACGACGTGCGCGAGGTATTCGACCGGTATTTGCGCGGCGAGGTCCCCCTGAGCCGCTATCTGGACGCGCTGAGCTTTCAGGAGGCCTGCTACCCCGCGAACTACAACAAGCTCCGCTTTCTGGAAAACCACGACCAGCCGCGCATCGCGTCCTTCGTGCGCGACGAGCGCGCGCTCGTGAACGACACGGCAATGCTTTATTTTCTCAAGGGCACGACGCTGCTCTATGCGGGGCAGGAATTTGAAAACGACCACCTGCCCAGCCTTTTTGACCTCGACCCCATCGACCGCTGCACCGGCCGCGACCTGAGCGGTCTGCTGCGCCGCCTGTACGCAGTCAAGCACCAGCTTGGCAGCGCCGACTGGTTCTTCGCCGACGCGGACGATGCGAACGACCTCGCGCTCCTTCAGCGCGGAAGCGCGGGTAAGCGCTTTGTGGGCGTATTCTCCCTCAAGGCGAAAGCCGCCGACGTACGCGTGGACGCCGCCGACGGCGTGTATGAAAACCTCATCGACCGCAGTACCGTCGCTGTGGAAAACGGTATCCTGCACTGCGCGGGCGAGCCGGTGATCCTCCGCGCGGAGGGCTGAGCGTTTACCGCTCTACCCGCGCAAGCAGCAGCTTCATCGTCTCCGCCGCGCGGCGGATAGCCTCCTCCACCGGCAGGGCGAGCACGTTCGGGTCCATGACCTCGACGGAACAGGGGCCGTCGTAGCCGATCGCCCGGACGCTCCGCAGCAGCTCCTCCAAGGGGGCGCTGCCCTCGCCGGGCCAGTAGCTCTCCGCGCGCTGCGCCGTGAACGGGGCGCGCGCCGGGCAGTCGCTGACATGGACCATAAAGAGCCGGTCGCCGCGCAGAGCCGACAGCTCCTCCGGCCGCGAGCCGCCGGCACAGAAATGCCAGGTATCGAGCAGCATCCCCACGTTGGCGCGGTCCACGGTTTCCAGGATCTCCGCGCACTGCGCGAAGGTTTGCACGGAGCTGCCCGGCATGGCCATAAATTCCAGCGCCAGCCGCACGCCGTAGTCCGCCGCGGCGTCCGAGAGCCGCAGCAGCGAATCGGCGGTCTCGCGGCAGATCGCCGCCGCGGAGATCCCCTCCGGCACGTTGAAGGACGCGATGACCTCCATGCAGCCGCAGCCGAGCACGCGGCAGGCCGCAAAGCACCAGTCGCTCAGCTCGCGCAGCATCCGCCCGCCAGCCTTGGTCTGAAAGGAAATGCTCTCGAGTGCGTTCAGACTCGCCGCGCGGACGTGCTGCTCCTCCAGCGTCTGCCGCAGCGCCTCCAGCGTCCCGCCACCGCGCAGATAGCGCAGGAGCATACCCTTGCGCAGCTCCACGGCGGAAAATCCCGCCTGTGCGCAAAGCACGATATCCTCCGGCAGTGTGCCATTTTTCATCACGGTCATTTCATTGAAGCAAAGCTCCATTTTCTCGCTCTCCTTTGTTTTTCAGAAGTTCTGCGCGGAGGGCCCCGCCCTCACGCGTCCCGCAGCACCGCGCGGTACTGCCGCGCGGTGCTGCGCTTTCTATTTCTTCCGCCATACACGCAGCGCCCGCACGAGCGTCGCCACATCGAGCGGCTTTTCGTTTCATCATACCATATTTTCCCGGCTCTGCCAAGAGTCCGGCAGGCGCGGTATGCATTTCGTGCCGCAAAAACATACATTTCAGGCAGATTGTTCGCACCCGCTCAAATATTGTGGTATGCTCTATTTTGTAAAATTGTCGGGAAACAAGTCGCTTCCCCTCGAATTTTTGGAATAAGGACGCATCACGTTTTTATTTCCTGACCGGGTTTCCCGTTCAGCATGGCAGATCAACCGCAGACTTTTAGGGAGGACAGAGAAAATCATGGACAAGAAGAGCAACATGAAGAAGGCTATGTACGAAATGTTCGGCGTCGGCGGAGACGGCTCCGAGGCGGCAAGTACTGCTCCGGCGCAGGTCAAGAGCGCATCCGTCGAGGTCAAGAGCGCCCCTGGTGCGGAGAAAAAGAGCGTGGATCACGCTCCGGTCAAGACACCCGAGGCCAGACCCGCCGCCAGCTTTCTTGCCCCCGGCACGGTCTTTGAGGGCTCCTTCCGCGCCAAGGGCGACATTGAGATCGCCGGCGAGCTCAAGGGCGACGTGACCTCCGAGGGCAGCGTGCTGCTGCGCTCCAACCTGCAGAGCAATATCACGGCGGGAAGCGTGAAGCTCACCGGCTGCACCCTCATCGGCGACATCACCGCAAACGGTCCCGTCACCGTCAGCGAAGATTCCAAGGTCACGGGCAACATCACGGCGCAGTCTCTGCTGTGCGCCGGCGAGATCAACGGCGATATCCGCATCAGCGGCAACACCCAGATGGACGCTAACGCGCGCGTGAGCGGCAGTGTTGTCACCGGCACGATCTCCGTGGCGGCGGGCGCGGTCCTGAACGGCAGCGTTGAGATGAAGGGCACAATGGAGGCGAAGTCTTGAACGCCGCGGCAAAGGAACTGCCCGTCTCCTACGATCTGAGCAAGCCGCAGGAGGACAAGGAGCCCTACGTTGGCAGTGTCCTGTTTTTCAAGCACGTTATCTTCACCGTGACGCTGCTGCTGATCCTCATTCCCACAACGCTGTCCATTTACCTCTCCGCGCAGGTTCGCAGCCTGAACCGGCAGCTCGACGCGGCAGGCAGCCAACTGGCGGCCATGCAGGAGCAGCTTCCGTCGACCGCGCCCGAGGGCGGCGAGCCTACGCCGGCCGAGCCCGAGCCTCCGGCGGCCGAGGTCCCCGCCTACACGGAGCTTTACCCCGAGCTGTACGCCGACGATTCGCTGCGCGGCACCGTGGACGTGGACAACGCCGTCTACCTGACCTTTGACGACGGTCCCTCGGCGCGGACGGATGAAATTCTGGAGATCCTTGACAAGTACGGCGTCAAGGCTACCTTCTTCGTGGTCGGCGCAAATGAGGAGGGCGATCTCGAGCGGATGCAGAAGATCGTGGCGGCGGGCCACACGCTTGCTATCCACAGCTATTCGCATGATTACAAGAAAATATACGCCTCGGTCGAAGCGTATCTGGAGGACTTCAATCAGATGTTCTGCCAGATTTACGAGGCCACCGGCGTTAAGCCGCAGATCTTCCGCTTCCCCGGCGGCAGCGTCAACAGCTATAATGTCGGCATCCATCAGCAGCTCATCGCCGAAATGACGCGGCGCGGCTTCGTCTACTTCGACTGGAACGTCGCCAACGGCGACGCCGTGTTCTCCAAAATTCAGCCCTCGTCGGCGCTGACGGCCAACGCGCTCAAGGGCGTCGGCACTGCGCGGCGCGCCATCATCCTCATGCACGACAGCAGCGCCAAGACCACCACCGTCGAGGCCTTGCCCGCCATCATCGAGGGCTATCTTGAGGCGGGCTACTCCTTCGCCGCTCTCACCCCATCGACCCGTTCCGTCACGTTCAGCTATCTGGATTGACCGCAAACGTCAAAAGATCGACCCCGCAGGGCCAACGGCCCTGCGGGGTTTTCTGTTTGCATCCTTCGCCGCGGGCCGTGCCGGGCCGTGGCGGGCAGGGCGTCAGCCAAGCTTTTCGCACAGGTCCTCAAGCGCGGCGGCCATGGCCTCCTCAAAGGAAGGGTGCGGGCGCATCGCGCGGCAGAACTGCTCGGCGGTCAGGTGGTTGGCGAGCGCCTGCGCCACGCCGCCGATCATGTCGCTCGCATGCTCGCACATGAGTTGCGCGCCGATCAGCTCGCGCGTTTCGGCGTGGGCGACAAGCTTCATGAAGCAGCGGCCCGGGTCGGCGATGACCGTCTTGGCGTTGCCGAACATGACGTGCTTGCCGACCTTGACGGGGATCCCCATCTCCTTGGCTTCCGCCTCCGTGAGGCCGACGACCGCGATCTCGGGGCGACAGTAGATGCAGCTCGGGATGACCGAGAGATCGGCGTGATCCTGCACACCGCACAGACGCTCGACACAGGCAATACCCTGCGCGGTGGCGACGTGGGCGAGCTGGATTTTTGAGGACACATCGCCGATGGCGTAGACGTGCGGCAGGCTCGTTTCAAAATTCGCGTTCACCGCGATGCTGCGGCCATTCATTTCGACGCCAACGCCGTCGGCGAACAGGCCGTCGCAGTAAGAACGGCGGCCGATGGCGCAGAGCACCGCTTCGCCGGAGACGGTCTCCTCCTTTTCCTTGCAGGTGAAGTGTACGGCAAGGTCCTCGCCCGCCTGCTCCACGCGCTGTACCATCGCGTTCGTGAAGACCTTTACGCCCTGCTTTTTCAGAATGAGCGCGAGGTTCTGCCCCAGCTCCTTATCCATGTTCGGCAGCAGGCGGTCCATGCCCTCGATGACCGTGACGGCACAGCCGAGGTCGGCGTAAAACGTGGCAAATTCGATGCCGATGACGCCGCCGCCGATGATGACGATGGAGCGGTAGAGGTGGTCGCAGCCCTCGAGCAGCTCGTCGGAGGTCATGGCAAGCTCCAGCCCCGGAATCGGCGGGCGGGACGGCACGGAGCCGGTGGCAATGAGAATGTCGTCGCAGGTGTAGTCGTTGGCGCTGCCGTCCGCGTCCGCCACGCGGACACAGCCGGAGCCGGTGATGAGCGCCGTGCCGCGCAGCAGGTCGATCTTCGCGCTCTTGAAAAGCGACTCGATGCCGGCGGAGAGCTTCTGTGAAACGGCGCGCTTGTAAACAAAAATTTCAGCCATGTCGGCATGGATATCCTCGGTGTGGATGCCGCAGTGCGCGCCGTTCTTCGCGTCGCGGTAGATAGCAGAGGCGTGGAGCAGCGTTTTGGTCGGGATGCAGCCGCGGTTCAGGCAGGTGCCGCCCGCCTCGCGCCGCTCGACCACGGCGACTCTTTTGCCCAGCTTCGCCGCACGGAGCGCAGCCTCGTAGCCGCCGGGACCGGCGCCGATGACGATGAGTTGATAATCAGCCATAGTGTTTCTTTCCTTTTGAGGGCAATGCCGCCGTTTTCGCGGCGGCATTGCGTGTTTTTTATTGCGCGAACGAATAGCGCAGGATCATGTTGCGCGCCGCGCCGACCTCGTCGAGACGGCGGACGGGCGTATCATGCGGCGCGGTATGGAGCGCGTCGGGGTCAGAATAGGCAAGGTCGAAGAGCCTGCCGTAGATGTCGCAGACTTCGTCCATCGTCTCCTTGCTCTCGGTCTCGCAGGGCTCGACCATGAGCGCCTCGTGGACGATGAGCGGGAAGTACATCGTGGGCGGATGCAGGCCGTAGTCGAGCATGCCCTTGGCAAGGTCGAGCGCGGAAACGCCCGTCTCCTTGTGCAGATCGACCAGCGACATGACAAACTCGTGCATACAAATTTCGTCGTAGGCCATGGTGAACTTCTCCGCGAGCTTCACGCGCATATAGTTGGCATTGAGCACAGCGTTCATCGCCGCCTCGGGGATGCCGGCCCTTCCGAGCGTGAGCACATAGGTCAGTGCCTTGATGCAGACGTCGAAGTTGCCGTAGAACAGCTTTACGCGGCCGATGGACTTCTCGGGATAGTCGAAGGCAAACCTACCGTCCTTCTCCACCACCAGCGGACCGGGCATATACTTGCGCAGAAAGCCCTTGCAGCCGACCGCGCCCGCACCGGGGCCACCGCCGCCATGCGGCGTGGCGAAGGTCTTGTGCAGGTTCGAGTGGATGCAGTCGAAGCCCATGTCGCCCGGGCGGACGACGCCCATGACGGCGTTGAGGTTCGCGCCGTCGTAGTAGCACAATCCGCCCGCGTCGTGGACGATCTTCGTGATCTCCAGAATGTTCTTATCGAAGATGCCGACCGTGTTCGGGTTCGTGAGCATCAGTCCCGCCGTGTCGGGGCCGACGGCGGCGCGCAGCGCGTCGAGATCGACGCAGCCGTCCGCGCCGGAGGGGATGTTCACCACCTGATAGCCGCACATTGCTGCGGTGGCGGGGTTGGTGCCGTGGGCGGAGTCGGGCACGATGATCTTCGTGCGCGCAGCGTCGCCGCGGTCGGTATGGTATGCCTTGATGAGCAGCACGCCGGTGAATTCGCCGTGTGCGCCCGCGGCAGGCTGGAACGTGACCGCGTCCATGCCGAAGATCTCGCCCAGCTCGCTGCCCAGAACATGCAGCGCCTCGAGCGCGCCCTGCGCCGTTTCGACCGGCTGGAGCGGGTGGAGCTGCGTGAAGCCAGGCAGCGCCGCCATGTCCTCGTCGATTTTGGGGTTGTACTTCATCGTGCAGGAGCCGAGGGGATAGAAGCCGTCGTTCACGCCGTGGATGCGCTTGCAAAGCGCCGTGTAGTGGCGCGTCAGCTCATTTTCACTCACATGGGGTAGGCGCAGGGGCGCTGTGCGCTCCTCTGGGAGCGTGTATTCCGGCACATCGCACGCAGGCATCAGGCTCAGACCGCGGCCCTCCGTGCCAAGCTCAAAGATCAGCTTCATTTCAGCACCTCCTTCACGATGGAAACGGCTTTATCAAGCTGCGCCTTGCTCACAAGCTCGGTCACGCACCAGAGGATGCCGCCGTCCACCTCCGCGCCGCCGAGGATGTCCGCCGCGTCGAGCGCGTCAAGGATCTTTTTGCGGCAGTTGGGGCACTCAACCTCGGTCACGAACTCGTGGAAGAATTCGCCCTGATACTTGAGCTTGCAGCCGGCCTTGACAAGCTCGGCGGCAAAGTAGTGCGCCTTTGAAGTGCAGAGCCGTGCGCACTGCTTCATGCCCGCTTCGCCCATCGCCGCCATGTAAACGCCCGCGTTGAAGGCGCACAGCGCCTGATTCGAGCAGATGTTGGAGCTGGCCTTCTCGCGGCGGATGTGCTGCTCGCGCGCGGAGAGCGTGAGCACATAGCCGGTCTTGCCGTCTACGTCCTTCGTCTGACCGACGATGCGGCCGGGCAGCTTGCGCGTCATGGCGGCGGTCGTCGCCATAAAGCCGAGGTAGGGGCCGCCGAAGGCGGTGTCGAGCCCGAGGGGCTGACCGTCGCCCACGGCGATGTCAGCGCCCATCTCACATGGAGTTGGCAAAAGAGCACAGGCGATGGGGTTCACGCCCATAACAAACTTCGCGCCCGCAGCATGGACAAGCTCGCCGATGGCTCTTGCGTCTTCGATCTGCCCGAAGTAATTCGGCTGCTGGAGGTAGAAGCACGCGGCATCCTCGCCGAGCGCGGCCTTGAGCGCGTCGAGGTCGGTCCTGCCGTCCTTTGCGGGAACGACGGTCAGCTCGGTGTTCGAGGCAAAGCAGTAGGTCTGCATGACCTCGATGACCTGCGGGTTCACGCAGGCGGAAACATACGCCTTCATGCGCTTGCGGTCGCGGCACATAGGGATGGTCTCGGCGGCAGCGGTCGCGCCGTCGTAGTGGGAGGCGTTGGCAACGTCCATGCCCGTCAGCTCGCAGATCATGGTCTGGAATTCGAACGTGCCTTGCAGCACGCCCTGACTGATCTCCGCCTGATAGGGCGTGTAGCAGGTGACCAGCTCCTCGCGGGAGGTGATAGACTTCACAACGGCGGGAATGAAGTGGCGGTAGGCACCCGCACCGCGCAGAACGGTCTTGTAGACCTTGTTCTTCTCCGCCATGGCGGTGACGGCCTCGCGTACCTCCAGCTCGCTCATGCCCTCGGGGATGTTGAGCTTCCCGTTCAGCAGCATCCCCTGCGGGACCGCCTGATACAGGTCCTCAAGGCTTTTGACCCCGATGGCAGCAAGCATTTCCTCCCGTTCCGCCGCGGTGGTCGGAACATAAGAGCCCATCAGCCCTCCTCGGCGCAATGCGCCTCATAAGCCGCCGCGTCGAGCAGCTCCTCGGTGCCGCCGATGCCCTCGACCTTGATGATCCACGCGCCGTAGGGATCGGAGTTGAGCGTTTCGGGCGCGTCGGCCAGCGCCTCGTTGACCGCGCAGATGGTGCCGGAGACGGGAGAGATGATGTCGGAGACCGCCTTGACGGATTCAACATCGCCGAAGCTCTCGCCTGCGGTGACCGCGTCGCCCTCGGTGGGCAGGTTGATAAACACCACATCGCCCAGCGCGTCCTGTGCAAAATCGGAGATGCCGACGACGGCGATCTCGCCGTCCATCCTGACCCACTCGTGGGACTTGGAATACTTCAGCTCAGCAGGAAATTTCATTGTGTTGTCCTCCTCAAATTTTTGTTGCAGAAATCGTTGTGGTAGTATGTATGCTTACTTGTCCAGCTTATAGAACGGCATGGGCACGATCTCCAGCTCGACCATGCGCCCGCGCACATCGGCGTTCAAGTGCTTGCCGATCTTGATATCCTCGACCGGGATGTAGCCCATCGCGACGCCGCAGCCGATAAACGGCGCGAATGTGCCGGAGGACGTCCAGCCGAGCTTCTCGCCCTCCATCGAATAGAGGTCGCAGTGCTCGCGCACAATGCCGCGGCCGACGACCTTCATGCCGATGCGCTTCAGTTTCGGCGCGCCAAGCGCGACGAGCGCGTCGCGGCCGATGAAGTCCTTGCCGGTCAGCTTGCAGGGAAGGCCCGCCATCTTCGGCGTGATCTCCTCGTTCATCTCGTGGCCGTAGAGCGGCATGGAGGCTTCGAGCCGCAGCGTGTCGCGCGCGCCGAGTCCGCAGGGGATCAGGCCGTACTCCTCGCCCGCGGCGAGCAGGGCGTGCCAGAGGTCAACGGTATCCTCAGCCCTGCAGTAGAGTTCAAAGCCGTATTCGCCGGTGTAGCCCGTCTGGGAAACGAGAGCGTGAATGGTGCGGCTGCCGAGGTCGAGCGGAACGTTGTCGATAAAGGTGTAATACTTCGCGGGAATGTACTGCTCCGCGCAGAGCTTTTTGAGAATGTCGCCGGACGTTGGTCCTTGCAGCGCGACCTGTCCCCAGTCGTCACCCTCGTCGCGGTAGTCCACGTCGCCGAACAGATGGCTCTCGACCCACGCGGCATCCTTGTCGCGGTTGCCCGCGTTGACGACCAGCCAGTAGTCGTCGGCGGCACAGCGGTAAACGATGAAATCGTCAATAATGCCGCCCGCGTCGTTGCAGAACATGGCGTACTTGATGTCGCCGTCCTGCATGGTGGAGATATCCGCGGTGATGAGCTTCTGCACGTTCGCGACCGCGTCGGGGCCCTTGAGCCGCAGCTCGCCCATGTGCGACACGTCAAAGAGTCCCGCCTTCTGCCGCACGGCCATGTGCTCGGCGAGCACGCCGGTGGGATACTGCACGGGCATCAGAAAGCCGCCGAACTCAACGATCTTTCCGCCCGCGTCCACATGGGTCTGATACAGGGGTGTTTTCCTTTCCATAAGCTGTTTCCTCCTCCATTATCATTTTTGAATGATAGTATAAAAATGATTAAAATATGGCATAGAAAAAAGGCACAAAGTCCCCCTTGGAACTTTGTGCCTCCGTTTTATGACCTGAGAGTTTCCCTGACACAGCATATCGCATCCTGCAGGTTGCACCTTCGGCGTGCGGCCAAGCCGCACTTTTCGGAGCGTCGTCCGAGTCCGGTCCTTTTGCCTGAGAGCTTCTGCATTCCCCTTCGGCGCCGCGGCGGATATTCCGCGGTCTCTCCCGTGACCCATCATCCGATCACCTTATCCACTTGCCTTTTTAAGGTAACATACGCAATGTGCTTTTGTCAAGAAAGATATTTTGTCGTTTCGCCGAAAAATATGCAGGCGAGAGGAAAGCCGTTTTCGGTCATTTCGTTACCACACGCTCACGCGCGTCTCCGGCGCGGTCCACATCCCGTCGCCGGGCCGTATACCATAGGTCGTGTAGAATTCCGGCAGTGTCTGCAGTGCGCGGTTGCAGCGCAGCTTATCCGGCGCGTGGACGTCGGTCACGGCCAGATACTCGCGCATCTGCCGCGAGGTCGTGGACGCCCAGGTGTTTGCGACGGCGCGGAAGAGCTTGTCGAGGTCGGGGTGGTCGAGCTTCTTCGCCGCCGCGACGATGCACTTTGCCGCACCGAGGTCTGCCACGTTCTCCGAGATCGTCAGTGCGCCGCTGCACGCGATGCCGGGATAAGCCTCCTGCCCGTCGTACCATTCGGCCACAGCCTGACACTTCTGCCGGAAGGCGGCGTAGTCCTCCGCCGTCCACCAGTCGGCGGCGCTGCCGTTCTCGTCGAACTTCGCACCGTTGTTGTCAAAGGCGTGGGTGACCTCGTGGGCAATGATATAGCCGATGCCGCCGAGATTCTCCTCCCGGCTGGCGTTCACGTCGTAAAGCGGCGACTGCAGAATGGCGGCGGGGAAGGTGATGTCGTTGGCGCTGGGATTGTAGCAGGCGTTGACCGTAAAGGGCGTCATGATCCATTCGCTCTTGTCCGGCGCGTCGTTCTGGTGGGCGAGGACATCCTGCTTCATCGCCATCTGAATGGCGATGACGTTGGAGAAGAAGGAGCCGCCCTCGGCGGGGGACTTGATCTCTGCGCGGTCAAGACAGCTTTCCCAGCTGTCGGGATAGCCGACCTTGACGCCCATGGTGTCGAGTTTCTTTACGGCCTTGGCCCTGGTTTCGGCGCTCATCCAGTCCTGCGCCAGAATGCGCTCCTTGTAGATGGCGATGAACTCGCCGATCATCTCCTCCACGTCGGCCTTGGCCTTGGCGGAGAAGTATTCGTCCACATAGGCGCGGCTGAGGTAGTCGGCAAGCAGCGCCTGCACCTGCTGCGCCGCGATCTGCTCATTGCTCTGGCGGGCATCTACGCCGTAGTAGGCCAGCACGAAGTCGAAGTACGCGTCCATAAATCCCTGATTGAGCGATGTGGCCACGCTTTGCAGCAGCGCCAGACGCGCCGCGGTCTTGAGCAGGGCAAGGTGGGCGTCGTCGTAGAGCGCCGCGGCTGCCTTCAGCGCGCCGACATCGCTGACCATGATCCGCTCCGCGTTTTCAATGCCGCTGGCGGCAAGAACGGCGTTAAGGTTCACGTTCGGCAGCAGCACCTTGAGCTCGCCGAGCGTGAAGAGGTTGTAGGTCTTGTCCACGTTGCTGTAGTCCTGCGGGTCGAGCGAGGCCGCGGAGATCGCCGCCTCGGCGTCATAGAACGCCGCGACGCGCTGCGCCGCCTCGTCCGCGCCAAGGCCGGAGAGCGTCAGCAGCGATGTGAGATATGTGGTGTAGGCGCTCCTTTGCGCATCGGCGCCGTTGACGTAGAAGTCCTTGTCCATGCCCGCGCCGATGAGCGAAAACGCGGCGATTCTGCGGCTCGAATCCGCGAGGTCGGTCGTCAGGCCGAAGCCGAGGAGCATGGACAGCCCCAGCTCCTTCTGCATCTGCGCATCGACGCTCACCAGCTCGTCGAGCGTTTTGGCGCTCTCGATGGCATCAAGGTACTTCTGAATGGGCGCGACGCCGGCCCTCTCGCGGCCCTCGGTGTCCATCACGCAGTCATAGAGCGCCTTGATCTTCGCCTCGGCGGTGCCGGGAGTCTGCTCATGCGCGTCGATCTCGCGGATGAGCGCCGCGATCTGCTCGTTGACCGTCAAGCTCAGGCCGTAGAACGGGCCATTAATGGACAGGCCCGCGGGAATGTCGGAGCCGTCCAGCCAGCTTTTGTTGACGGCGGCGTAGTAGTCGTCCTTGAGGTTCGTTCCCTTGGCGGCGTAGGCGCGGCGGAGCAGCGTCGAGAGCGCTTCGGCGCTCATAGCCTCGTTCGCGTCGCCGTCCGCAAGGCCGGCAGTGAGAACGGAGGAAAGCTCCTCTGCCGCCCACGTGGGGACGTTCGTCAGGCTGCCTGCGGGCAAGGCTATGCGCGCGTTGTCCCCCGCAGGGGCGGCAAAGCCGCCGAAGGCGCGCGTGAGCATCACCAGCGCCTGTGCGCGTGTCAGCGTGCCGTCGAGCGCAAGGCTGCCGTCGGGATAGCCCTTGAGAAGGTCGGACCGCTGCACGCCGGGGTTATAGTCCTGCGCGGCGGAGAGCAGCGCCTTCGCGGCCTCGCCGCGCGTGAGCGCCGCCGCCTGCGTGGGCAGCGTGCCGAGCGCCAGCACCAGTGCGAGCAGCAGCGGCACAAATCGTTTTTGGAATTTCATCATGTCATCTCTCCTTTGGATGCTTGGATCGTTTAAATGCTCCGCGGCGTTCTTCCCTTCGCCGCAGAGAACGACATTGTAGAGCCCTTTCTCATTTTTGTCAAGTGTTCAAAAATAATCCTGAAGCAAATCAACGTTGTGCGCGCTCTTGCAAAGAGCGGCGGCTTCTGCTACACTGTAAGCAGCCTATTGGGATGCGGCAATGCCCGCGAAGGAGAGAGAATGGAACAGACCAATAAAGGGTTGAGCGGCAATCAGCTCAAGCTCTTCGCCATGCTTGCCATGACGGTCGACCACTTCACCAGTGTGATCTGGCCGGATTATCCGCGGGACTGGTGGGTATTGCTGCTGCACATCATCGGGCGCATGGCCGCGCCGATCTTCTGGTTCATGGTGGCCGAGGGCTACCACTACACCCGCGATCTGAAAAAGTACGCCGGACGGCTGCTGCTCTTTGCCGTCATCGGGCATTTTGCCTACAATTTTGCCTTCGGTATTCCCTTCGTGCCGCTCAAGACCGGCGTTTTCAACCAGACCAGCGTGATGTGGCCGCTGTTTCTCGGCGTCGTCGGCCTCTACACGGTGGAGCGGCCCGAGCTCACGCAATGGCAAAAGACGCTTGCCGTGGTCGCCCTTACGCTCCTCGCCTTCCCGGGCGACTGGAGCAGCATCGCGGTTCTTGCCATTCTGGAGATCGGGCAGAACCGCGGCGACTTCCGCCGCCAGATGACGCGCATGATGCTCTGGGTCGCGATGTACGCGCTGATCTACGCGCTCTTCATCGACCCCGTCTACGGTATACTTCAGCTCTTCGCCGGGCTGACCATTCCGCTGCTCAAACGCTACAACGGCACACGCGGCGCGGGCCGGGGCATGAAATATCTTTTCTATCTCTACTATCCCGCGCACCTCTTCCTCTGCGGCCTTGTCCGCATCCTGCTCTACGGCAACGTCGGCGTGATGGTCGGCGGACAGTAAGGCGCGATACCGGCAAAAGGGGAGCTCCCATACGAAACGTATGGGAGCTCCCCTTTTCACTTTTCAGAACGCGACGTGCATGAACAGCGCCACGCAGCAGAGGATCACAGCCAGCGGGACATAGACGTAGCGTCCCACGCTGTACCAGAGGTTTCCGCGCAGCTTGCCGCTGCCGGTGTTGACGGCGTCGAGCAGCTCGTCCTTCTTCATCACATAGAACCAGGAGATCGCGCCGAGCGTCGCGCCGATGGGAATGATGTAAATAGAGACGAGGTCCATCCACGGGCCCCACTTGTCGATGGTCTCCATGCCGATGCCGAAGCCGAGGCACACCACGCACAGGATCACCAGCACCGCCGTGCGGCTGAGCCTGGGGAACTTGTGCATCAGGGATTCCGCGACGGCCTCGAACATATTCTGCAGCGAGCTGACGCCCGCGAAGATCATCGCAACGTAGAGAATGATGGCGAACAGGCGGCCGAGCGGGATATCCTGCAGGATGGTCGGCAGCGTGACGAACAGCAGGCTCGGGCCCGCGCCGACGTCCAGTCCGTAGGAGAAGCAGGCGGGGATAATGACCAGTGCCGCGACCACGGCGGCAATGGTGTCAAAGAGCGCCGTATGCTGCGCGACGTCCACCACGTCCTCGTCCTTGGAGAGGTATGCGCCGTAGACGATCATACCGCTGCCGGTGACGGACAGCGAGAAGAACGCCTGCCCCATCGCCCAGATCCAGATCATCGGGTCGGTCAGAGCCTCCCAGCGCGGGGTGAACATGAAAAGATAACCCTCTGCCGCGTTCGGCAGCAGCGCCACGCGCACCGCCAGAACGAGGAAGATGAGGAAAAAGAGCGGCATCATGACCTTGTTGGTCTTTTCGATGCTGTGTGCGCCGAGGAAGAGCGTCAGCAGCGTGCCGACGACCACGACGATGTGATAGGGAATGACCGAGTAGGGTGTGCCGGAGAAGACTCCGAACCACGCGGCGGCGTCCGCCGTCATGAGCGTGCCGAGAAGGGAGTCCGCCAGCGCCTTGAGGATGTAGGTCACAATGACGGCGTAGCCGATGGCGATGCACATGGAGCCCGCCAGCGGCAGCCAGCCGAGCAGTCCGCCGGCCTTGCCCGCGCTCCTGCCGCGCGTGGCCCAGGCATTTTCATAGGCGCCCAGCGTGCCGGTCGCCGCGCGGCGGCCCATCGCAAACTCCGCCGGCAGGCCGACGTAGCTGAAAATGAACACGAACAGCAGGTAGATCAGCAAAAAGGCCCCGCCGCCGTTGCTGCCCAGCTTGTTGGGAAAGCCCCATACGTTTGCCATACCGACCGCCGAGCCGACCGAGGCCAGAATAAAGCCCCAGCGGCTGGCAAAGCTCTTTGTGTTTTTCGTGTGCTTCATGGTGTTCTCCCCTTGGGCCGTCCGCATCCCGGCAAGGCGGCCCGCTTCCTTCCGTAATCATAGCAAAGCCCCGACCCGCAGCGGTCAGGACTTTGTTGGACTTTGTTATTCTAAAGCTTTGATGCGTAAAAGTCAAGCGTTTTCCGGAAAACGCATCCGGATCGCGGCGACGAGATCAAATTTACCGCCGGGCTGCGGTAAGCGAAAACGAAATTTGCCGCGGCGTGCGCCAAAAAAGGCTTGCGTGCCGCGCCTTTTTTGCACATAATAGGGACAAGAATTTTCCCTGACGGAGGTTATTTTATGTCTAAGCCGATTCGCAAGCGCAGCGAGGTCGCTGCCGAGTTTACCTGGGATCTCACCGACATCTTCCCCTCAGACGAGGCGTGGAGGGCCGAGTACGAGGCGCTCAAGCCCTATGCCGAAGCAGTCGCTGCCTATCAGGGCCGCCTCGGTGAGAGCGCGGAGACGCTGCTGGCCTATTTCCGGCTCGACGATGAGCTGAACGTCCGCGTCGGCCGGCTCTACGGCTACGCCAACTGCAAGGCGGACGAGGATACCTCAAACGGCTTTTATCAGGACCTGCGCGGCAAGGCGCTGAGCCTTTCCGTCACGCTCTCCGGCGCGGGCGCGTTTGCCGCGAGCGAGCTGCTTGCACTCAGCGATGAAACGCTCACGCGCTTCTACGCCGAGCAGCCGGAGCTGACGACCTATCGCCGCCCCATCGAGCGGGTCCGCCGCCGCAGGGCGCACATCCTCTCCCCGGAGTGCGAGGCGCTGCTGGCGAATGCCGGCGAGATGGCCGACGGCCCCGACGCCATCTTCGGCGTGTTCCACAACGCCGACCTCCGCTTTCCCGCCGTGACCGACGGCGCGGGCGCGGAGCAGCCGCTGACCGATGCGACCTTTGTTCCCCTGCTCCAGAGCGGCGACCGCACACTGCGCCGCAATGCGTTTGAGACCTACTACGCCACGCTCGGCGGCTATCACAATACGCTCGCCGCGACGCTTGACGCGCAGTTCAAGCAGCTCCGCTTTTTTGCGAACGCGCGCAGGTACCCCTCCACGCTCGACGCCGCGCTCGACGCGACCGAGGTGCCGGTGAGCGTTTACGACAGCCTCATCGAGAGCGTCCACGCGAACCTCGACAAGATGTACCGCTATGTCGCCCTGCGCCGCCGTCTGCTCGGCGTGGACGAGCTGCATATGTACGACGTCTATACGCCCATCGTCCCCGACGTGGCGGAGGAGATCCCCTTTGAGCAGGCGAAGGCCACCGTGCTCGACGCGCTCGCCGTGCTCGGCGAGGATTATACCGCCATGCTGCGCGAGGGCTTCGACCATCGCTGGCTCGACGTGTACCCCAACGTCGGCAAGCGCGGCGGCGCGTACTCCTCCGGCATCGCGCGCCCGCACCCCTATGTTCTGCTCAATCAGACCGACGACCTCGACAGCCAGTTCACCATCGCGCACGAGATGGGCCACGCCATGCACAGCTATCTGAGCTGCAAGCATCAGCCCGTCTGCACGAGCGACTACGTCATCTTCGTCGCCGAGGTCGCCTCGACCTGCAACGAGGTGCTGCTCATGCGGCATCTGCTGCGCAAGAGCACCGACAGGCGCGAGCGGGCCTACCTCATCAATCATTTCCTTGACCAGTTCAAGGGCACGGTCTACCGTCAGACGATGTTTGCCGAGTTCGAGCGCGAGCTGGGACGCATGGCAGAGCGCGGCGAGACACTGACCGCTGACGCGCTGGACGAAAAATACCTCGCGCTCAACCGCCTCTACTTCGGCCCCGACATGATCAGCGACGCGCAGATCGCGCTCGAGTGGGCGCGCATCCCGCACTTCTATTACAATTACTATGTGTTCCAGTACGCCACCGGCTTCTCCGCCGCGGTCGCTCTGGCTGATCGCATCCTGCGCGAGGGCGAGCCTGCCGTTGCGGACTACAAGCGCTTCCTTTCCGGCGGCAGCAGCACCGATCCCATCTCACTTCTGAAGCTCGCGGGCGTGGATATGAGCACCCCCGCGCCGGTCGACGCCGCGCTCGCCATGTTCGGCGAGCTGGTCGATGAGCTCGACGCCCTCACCCGCTGAACGATACTTCCGGCGCTAAAATATTATAAAATAAAACTCTTGTTCTAATTCGAGCGTTGTGGTATACTGTCCGACAGAGGGGAGGGCTGCGCCATGCCGCAAAACGAGCGGACCTATATCGCTATTGATCTCAAGTCGTATTACGCGTCCGTGGAGTGCATGGAGCGCGGCCTGGACCCGATGCAGACGAACCTTGTGGTGGCAGACCCGAGCCGCACGGAAAAGACCATCTGCCTCGCGGTGTCGCCGGCGCTGAAGGCCTATGGCATCCCGGGCCGTGCGCGGCTCTTCGAGGTAGTCGAGCGCGTGCGGCAGGTCAACGCCGAACGGCAGCGCCGCGCACCGGGCGGGCGGCTGACCGGAAAGAGCGCGGACGACCTCGCGCTGAAGGCCGACGCGTCCCTCGCGGTCGACTATCTGGTGGCGCCGCCGCGCATGGCGAAATACATCGAGGTCAGTATGCAGATCTACGGCATCTATCTCAAGTACGTCTCTCCCGAGGATATCCACACCTACTCCATCGACGAGGTGCTGATGGATGTCACCGGCTATCTGGAGACCTACCGCACGACCGCTCGCGAGCTGGCGAGGGCCATGATCCTCGACGTGCTGCACACGACGGGCATCACGGCGACGGCAGGTATCGGCAGCAATCTCTATCTCTGCAAGGTGGCCATGGACATGATGGCCAAGCGCGTTCCGCCGGACGAGAACGGCGTGCGCATCGCGCAGCTTGACGAGCGGAGCTACCGCGCGCTGCTTTGGGAGCACCGTCCGCTGACGGACTTCTGGCGCGTGGGCCGCGGCTATGCGAAAAAGCTGGAGGAGCACGGGCTGTATACGATGGGCGACGTCGCGCGCTGCTCCATCGGGAAGCCGAACGAGTATTATAACGAGGGACTCCTCTATAAGCTATTCGGCGTCAATGCCGAGCTGCTCATCGACCACGCCTGGGGCTGGGAGCCGTGTCGCATGGCGGACATCAAGGCCTACCGGCCGGAAACGAACAGCATCAGCTCCGGTCAGGTGCTGCAATGCCCCTATCCCTATGACAAGGCGCGGCTCGTCGTGCGGGAGATGGCCGAGGCGGTCGCGCTGGAGCTGCTGGAAAAGCGGATCGTGACCGACCAGCTCACGCTGACGGTCGGATACGACATTGAAAACACGGCAAGCGGCAGCTACCGCGGCGAGACGGTGCTCGACCCTTACGGCCGAAAAATTCCGAAGCACGCGCACGGCACAGCGACGCTGGGGCAGAAAACATCCTCGGTGCGCCGCATCGTGGATGCCGTGCTCGGCGTCTATGACGAAAAGGCCGACCCGAAGCTGACGGTCCGCCGTCTGACCGTCACCGCCAACCGGCTCATGCGCGAGGAGGATATCCTGCGCGAGCCGGAGCAGCCGGTACAGTTCAGCCTCTTTGACGATCCCGCGGCGCGGGAGCGGCAGCTTCGGCAGGAGGAAGCCAAGCAGGAGCGGGAGCGCCGGATCCAGGAGGCCCTGCTGGACATCAAGAAAAAGTACGGCAAGAACGCCATTCTCAGCGGCGGCAGCTACCTTGACGGGGCGACCGCGCGCGAGCGGAACCGCCAGATTGGAGGACACAAGGCATGAGCGGAAAATACGACGATATCATCGACCTGCCGCACCCCGAGCCGCAGACGCATCCGCGGATGCCCATGCGCGACCGCGCGGCGCAGTTCGCGCCCTTTGCGGCGCTCACCGGTCACCGCGCCGCCCTTGCGGAGACGGAGCGCCGCGCCGCCGACGCGGCGGAGCCGGAGAACGAGTGGTTCTCGGAGCCGTAGCCTGCGGCGCAGAGCTTGTATTCAGGGACGGGGTATGTTTGGGAGGAGCGGCGGCAATACAGGCGCCATCGCGCCCCGACAAAACGTCAGGAGACGAAGCAGCCATCCGGCCGCCCAATGTCATTAAGTTAAGCAAATCCGCGCACACGAAAAAATACCCACCTCGAAAAATCGAGGTGGGCATTTTTTATGCTTTCGTTATGTGGTTTGCTTGTGCTTACTTCGCGGGCAGGACGATGACCTGTCCCTCGTAAATGGCGTTGGCGTTCACAAGACGGTCGGCGTTGCGCTCGAAGATGGCCTTGTACTTCATCAAATCAAGATTCGCACCGCCCAAATATTTCATCTGTTATTAGCGGTTATA
>UMHI01021638.1_pt1 | contig 31741 bp, 24 predicted proteins | sample 1965481 | NCBI WGS metagenome assembly UMHI01 (sample SAMEA4836093, study PRJEB28245) | human gut metagenome | biome: gut microbiome; material: fecal sample | place: Denmark | collected 2008 | reverse complement strand
GCTTAGCCTTTCGTTCCGAGCTGTCTCGCTGCGGCATGATACAGAGCCTCAGCGGAACCGGACATTGCTTCGACAACGCACAGATGGAGAGCTTTTTCGCCACGCTCAAGAAAGAGAAGATCTACCAGATCGCGGCATACAAGCTACCGAGAGAACAGGTCAAAACGATCATTTTCCGCTATGTTTTTATCTACTACAACCGCGTTAGGATCTATACGCGCAACCCGCTGGGACTGCCGCCTGTGAAGTACCGGGAGTGGGCGCAGGCGCAGACGGCGGCCTGATTCGATGCCGCCGAGCTTTTCAGATTTTGGGTGTTTCCCGACTGCACATTTCTTGACATTTCCAGCGGTGCGTTTTTGGAGAGGTCCTATTGTTTTCGGCAGCGCACAATATGCACCAAATTGCGTTGCCCCTTGGCGTTTGCCGGGTTAATAAAACCTCATTGTAAATTATCCTAAAATGTGTTATCTTCTTCACGGAAATACACACGCGAAATTCTGTATTTTTCACGCAAAGGGGCTTTTTATGAGCAAGATCCAATGCTGGTGCCGTGCTAACGCTATGCTGGTCATTTCACTGCTGGCCGCAGTTGTGACGGCATTCCTTGTCCCTCCCGATAGGGACTACTTAGGTTATTATGACCTCAAGACACTTGCTTGCCTATTTTGTGTGCTGGCAGTGGTGGGTGCTTTGCGGGATCTGCATATCTTTTCCGCTCTTTCCCAACGGATGGTACACACCTTTTCCACTGTCCGGGGCGTTTGTACGGCGCTGGTGGTTATCACCATGTTCGGCTCTATGCTCCTGACCAATGATACCGCCTTGTTGACTTTTCTGCCACTGGGTTGGTTTGTCCTTTCCTCCACTGGACAGGAAAAGCACACGGCGCTTCTGTTCATTCTGCAAAACTGTGCCGCCAACCTCTGCGGCATGATCACGCCCTTCGGCAATCCGCAGAATCTTTATCTTTTCAGCTATTACGATCTTTCCACGAAAACGTTCTTTTCGGCAATGCTGCCGCCCTTCATCCTGTCTACCGTCCTCATTCTCCTGTGCTGCCTGGCGTTTCCCAAGGACCGGCTTTCCGTGCCGGAAGCGCAGGCCGCGGTAGACTCACGCCGAGCCGTTATCTATGGTGGGCTATTCTGTTTAGCCGTTGCCATGGTGCTGCGGCTGGTACCCTATGTCCTTGGCTTGACGGTCATTGTTCTGGCGCTCTGGTTTCTGGACCGGCACGCACTAAAAACCGTGGACTGGGGACTGCTGGCCACCTTCGCCGCGTTCTTCACCTTTTCCGGCAATCTTGCCCGGATGGAATCTGTCCGGGTACTGTTCGCCCGCCTTTTGTCCCATGGGACCATGCTGGTCTCCGCGCTTACCTGCCAGATCATCAGCAATGTTCCCGCTGCCATTCTGCTCAGCCGCTTCACGCAGGATGCCTGCGGGCTTCTAGTTGGCGTCAATGTGGGCGGTGCAGGAACGCTGGTAGCTTCTCTGGCAAGCCTTATTACGTTTCGGGAATATACGCGCCGCGTTCCTAATGGCGGGAAGCGTTTTCTTTTCCTTTTTTCTGAGATCAGCTTTGCCTTTTTGACGATTCTTTTGGCTGCCATGTCCGTTGTGATGGGATAAGCCGTTTCCAACAGAATGCGCTTTGTTCTGGAATTTTTCAGAGGTGATAGTTACCGCGGAATGCTTTATGGCTTATCACTGTCGCAATACATATCTATACTCGGAATCGTAGTTGGGGCGGTCATTGTTTCGGCAAGCAGGAGATATACAAATTCTGCCGATTATAACTGACGAACACAAGGGACAGGCTCGTGCCTGTCCCTTGGTGTATATCTTATTCCGACTCCATTATGCAAAAGCTGCCTTAAACAAATTTGCATAAAAATTTTCGCGTGCGGTATTCTGAGCATTTCCGTTATTCATCAGAAGGATGTGGACGGCAGTTTAGGAAAGGGCTGCGGACGCTTACTTCCGGCTCGCGCGGATCGCCATGCCGGCCGCAAAGCCGATGACCACGGGCAGCAGCCAGCCAAGGTTTTTGTCGAACAGGGGAAGATGTGCGGCGGCGAAGGCAATGGGCGCGTCCAGATGGAGCGCGGCCTGCACCGGCGCGGGCAGCGTTTTCATGCAGTCGAAAATGGCGGCGGCCCATGTGCCGATCATGGTCGCGATATAAACGGTGCGGTCATGCGCGAAGAATTTGCCGAGGAAGGCGAGAAGAATAAGCGCGATCGCCGGGGGATAGATGAGCATGAGCATGGGAATGGAGTATTCAATGATGGCGCTCAGCCCGATGTTCGACACGGCAAAGGAAAACACCGTGAAGAGGATCGCCCAGCTGCGGTAGGAGATCTTCCCGTTCGTCATCTTGGAAAAGGTCTCCGCGCAGGCGGTGACCAGACCGATGGAGGTCTTGAGACAGGCAAAGGTGATGGTGAAGGCAAGAATAAACAGTCCCACGCCGCCGAGGTAATGTCCGGCGATCTGCGTGAGGGCGATGCCGCCGTTTTCAGACAGCTCGAAGAGCCCTCTCGACTGCGCGCCGACCACGATGGACACCACATAGATCAGCGCCATCAGCGCGCCGGTGAGCAGGCCGGAGGAGAGCACATCCTCGGCAATGGCGTCGTCGTTGTCCACGCCCATGCGGCGGATGACGTCGATGACCACGATGCCGAAGGCGAGACCGGCAATGGCGTCCATCGTGCCGTAGCCCTCAATGAGCGCGGGGAAGAACGCGTCGCTCCGATAGGCCTCCACTGGCTCGACCGCGGAGATCGCCGCGCCGGGCGCGAGCAGCGCCGCGAGCATCAGCACGGCAAAGAAGAACAGGAAGAGCGGGTTGATGATCTTGCCGATCCAGACGGTGATCTTACCGGGACGCAGAGAGAAGAAGAGCACGAAGGCGAAGAACACCGCCGAAAAGAGGAGCAGATACAGCTGCTCCGGCGAATCCGCGCCCAGCAGGGGCGTGATGCCGGTCGTGAAGGAAACGGTGGCGCATCTCGGGATGGCGAAGAGCGGGCCGATGGTCAGGTAGAGCAGGCAGGTGAAGAAAATGCCGTAGCCCTTGCCGACCTTGCCGGAGAGCGTCTGAAGTCCGTCGGAGTGCGTGACGCCGATGGCGGCGACGCCGAGGATGGGGATGCCGACCGCCGTGATGATAAAGCCGATGATCGCCGGCAAGGCGTTGCGCCCCGCCATTTGGCCGAGATGGACGGGGAAGATCAGGTTTCCGGCCCCGAAGAACATTCCGAACAGTGTTCCGGCAACAAGAATTTTCTGCCGGAGCGTTAATTTTTTGGTCGTCATGGAAAATCAACTCCTTTGTGCCGAGAATCTTACACCCTGCACTTGAAAAAGAGAAACGACCGGTTATAATAGTTATATTACAAATTGAAATACCCTGATGGACAGGAGGCGGCAGACCCGTGGACAGCAAGAAGCTTGAAATATTGATGACGGCAGTCAACCTCGGCAGCTTTTCCAAAGCGTCGGAGGTGGTGGGCTATACCCAGTCGGGGCTGACGCACCTGATCAACGGGCTGGAGCGCGAGATCGGCATGACGCTCATCCGGCGCGACCACAGCGGCATCGCGCTGACCGAGGACGGAGAAGCGCTGCTGCCCGCCATACGGGAATATCTCAGCGCGACGGCAAGGCTGGAGAATCAGATCGAGGCCATCACGAAAAAGCGGACGGCGACGATCCGCATTGCCGCGTACGCAAGCGTCGCGATGCACTGGATGCCGGAGATCCTTTACCGCTTCCGGCGGGTGTGCCCGGACACGGATGTCGACTTGCGCATGGTGGACCATGAGCTTGAGCCGTTCGAGCTGCTGGAGGCGGGGCGCACCGACGTCATCTTTGCCGCACGGCAGAGCCGCGTCAACTGCGATTGGACGCCGCTGTATTACGACGCGATGTATGCCATCCTGCCGGAGGATTATCCGGTCGGCGGGAGAGAGAGCTTTCCCATCGAGGAATTCGACGGGAAGGAGTTCCTGATGCCCTACGGGCGGTTCGACATTGATGTGAATGCCGCGCTCAGCCCGAAAAAGGTGAGGCCGAGGGTTCGCCCCTGCCATGTGGACGATGAAACGGTGATCCGCATGGTCAGCAAGGGGCTCGGCATCACCATGATGACGGAGATCATGATGCGGGGGAGAACGCAGGGTGTGCGGACGCTGCCGGTCAGCCCGAAGGCGGGACGCGAGCTGGGGATGGGAATGCACCTGAGCCGGAATACGCCGGAGGAGATATTGCGCCTGCGCGCGTGCGTGCTCGACTTTACCGGCGGCTTATCGTAGATTTTACAGAAAAGATATGGAAATCCATTCCCTTCAATGATATAACAGGAAAACGTACCAAACAGAAAGAAGAAACGAAGGAGAAATCTATATGGGCGCTTCGATCAATTTTAACGAGAAAAAGGGCTTCATCTGCGATATGGACGGCGTCATCTACCACGGCAACCGCATTCTGCCGGGGGTGGCGGAGTTCATTCAGTGGCTGCATGATGAGGACAAGGAATATCTCTTTCTTACCAACAACAGCGGCTATACGCCCCGGGAGCTGAACCAGAAGCTGGCCCGCATGGGCCTTGATGTGCCGGAGGAGCACTTCTATACCAGCGCGCTGGCCACCGCCGCCTTCCTGCGGGAGCAGGCACCGGGCTGCTCCGTGTTTGCCATCGGCGAGGCAGGCTTGCTCAACGCCCTCTACGACGCGGGCATCACGATGAACGATGTGAACCCCGATTATGTGGTCGTGGGCGAGGGGCGCAGCTATTCGCTCGACACGCTCACAAAGGCGACGAACCTTGTGATGCAGGGCGCGAAGCTCATCGGCGCGAACTCCGATGTGTCCGGCCCCATCGAAAACGGCATCGCGCCCGCCTGCCGCGCACTCATCGCGCCCATCGAGATGGCGACGGGCAAGCAGGCGTATTTCTGCGGCAAGCCGAATCCGCTGATGATGCGGACAGGGCTGAAAAAGCTGAACTGCCACTCCGGTGAGGCGGTGATGGTCGGCGACCGCATGGATACCGACGTTATTTCCGGCATGGAGAGCGGTATGTCCACGGTGCTGGTGCTCTCGGGCGTCTCGACGCGCGAGACGCTCCGCACCTACGCCTACCGCCCGAGCATCGTGCTCGACGGCGTGGGCGACATCGCAGCCATGGCCCGCGAGGAGAAAAAATGAAAGCGCGAGCCCCACAGACGGTCATAAGGCCGGACTACCGGCAGTTTCGCCTGCGTAAGCTCAACACGCCGGAATTTTCGCACATCAAGCTGCTGCTCTTTTGGCCGGTTTTCGGGCTGGCGTTTCTGGCGCTGGAGCGCTTCCGCCCCCATGCGGCCTATCATGTGATGCACTGCGCTCTGGACGATGCGATCCCGTTCAGCGAATGGGCGCTGATCCCGTATCTTCTCTGGTTCGTCTATCTGATCGGCGCGCTGGCGTATACCTTTTTTCAGGATGTGCCCGCCTTCCGGCGGATGATGCGGTTCGTCATCGTCACCTATACGGCCTCGACCGTCGTTTATTTCATCTACCCGACGCAGCAGCTGCTGCGGCCCGAGGTGTTTGCACATGACAATGCGCTCACGCGGGCGGTCGCGTGGTTTTATACCTTTGACACAAACACGAACGTCTGCCCGTCGCTCCACGTCATTGGCTCCGCCGCGGCGCTGTTCGCGCTGCGGGACGGCCCGCGGCTCCGGAAACGGGCGTGGTGGCAGGCGGCGTCCGTGCTTCTGGCGCTGTGCATCAGCCTTTCCACGGTTTTCATGAAGCAGCACTCGATCCTCGATGTGCTGTGCGCGCTTCCGGTGTGCGCGCTGGGATGGTGGCTGTGCTACGGACGGCCGGGGCGGCACGGCTGAGATCACAGGAGAGGAGGACCCGTCATGGGAGACAATTATTTTTTGCTGACGAATCTGCTCTCGGAGGATGAGCGCAAGGTGATCACCGGTATTGCCGCGCACATCGAACGGGGCGAGAAGCGCGTGGGCATCCAGCAGATCGCAAATGAAAACTTCCTGTCCACGACCAGCATCGTCAAAATGTGCAAGCGGCTGGGCTTTGACGGCTACAGCGAGCTCTATTACCACCTCAGCCGCCAGCTTGCTTCTTCGGGGGACCGAAAGGCGGAAAACCTCAAGAGCCTGATCGACAATTACGACGATGCCCTGGTCGAGCGCTTCTGCGCGCTGCTCCGGGAGCGCCGCAGCGGAAAGATGTTCACGACCGGCGAGGGCTTTTCCAACATTGTGGGGACCTATATCACGCAGCGCCTGTCGATCTGCGGCTTTATGGCGTTCAACAATGTGCATTTTTACGATTATATGCTCTTTCAGGAGGCGCACCGCGGCGCGGTGAATGACGAGGCGGCGGTCATGTTCGCCGTCAGCCAGAGCGGCGAGACGGAGCCGGTCCTCAACGACGTGCGCCACGCAAAGCAGCACGGGCATAAGATCGTGGCCTTTACCCGACGGGGCGATTCTACTTTGGCACAGCTCTCTGACCTTGTATTCGTGCTCGACGGGACAAAGCAGACGCTCGCCGGCAGCCTGCCGAATCCCTTCTTCGGGCACGTCATTCTGGTGTTCGAGGATCTGATGGCGCGCTATTTTGAGCGAAAGGAGAGCGTCTAATCGGTACTTTTTTTACTCAACCGGAAAAATTTTCCCTCCGCGGCTGTGCTATACTCAAAATGCGGTACGGCGGAAAATGCCGTTTTCCGCGATCATCGGCTCCGACGGGGTATCCGGCGGAGAAATGCAAACGATACATTATGGAGGAAAGCACAATGAAAAGAAGTCTTGCACTTTTGCTCACGCTGGTCATGAGCCTCGGCCTGCTGGCCGGCTGCGGCAGCAAGGACACCGTCGACGAACCCCAGCAGGACGGCGAGAGCGGCGCGAAGCAGATCGAAACGCTGAAGGTGGCGTTCGTTCCGTCCCGCGAGCCGCAGGAGATCATCACCGCGACCGAGCCCCTCAAGCAGCTGCTCAAGGACGAGCTTGCCAAGGAGGGCTATGAGGTCGGCGAGGTCGAGATCACCGTCGGCACCACCTACGAAGCCGTCGGCGAGGGTCTTGAGGCCGGTACCATCGACGTCGGTCTGATCCCGGGCGGCACCTATGTTCTCTATGACGACGGCGCCGAGGTCATCCTGACCGCGACCCGCAACGGTCTGAGCAAGGATTCCGACAACGCCAAGGACTGGAACGACGGTCAGCCCACCGAGGCGTCCGAGAAGCAGGCGGTCTCCTACCGCGCGCTCATCATCGCCGGTCCCTCCGATAAGGGTCAGGAGCTGGCTGCCAAGGTCAACGGCGGCGAGGAGCTGACCTGGGAGGACCTTGACAGCGCCAACTGGAGCATCATGGGAACCTCCTCTCCCGCGGGCTACATCTATCCCGCCCTGTGGCTGCAGGATCACTACGGCAAGGGCATCTCTGACCTGAGCAGCGCCGTGCAGTCCGATTCCTACGCCAGCGCCTTCGCGCGTCTTGCCTCCGGTCAGGTCGACGTGCTCGTGACCTATGCCGACGCCCGCCGCGATTATGCCGAGCGCTGGAACACCGAGTTCAACCGCGAGGCCTCCATCTGGGAGGAGACCAACGTCATCGGCGTCACCGCCCCCATCTACAACGACACCATCTCCGTGAGCAAGAACTCCGAGATCATGGACGACGCGCTGATCGCCGCCCTGCAGAACGCCTTCATCAACATCGGCAACACCGACGAGGGCAAGCAGGTCATCGCCATCTACAGCCACAACGGCTATCAGAAGGCGCAGTCCTCCGACTATGACAACGAGCGCGCCGCGCAGAAGCTCATTCAGGAGCTGACCGCCGCGAACTAAGCCAGAACTTTCCCAAACGCGGGGAGGATACGCACAGGCAAGAACCTTCCGCTGTGCCGTCCTCCCCGCGTTTCATATCAGGAAGAAGAGGAAACCGTATGATCGTATTTGACCATGTATCCAAGGTATATCCCAACGGCACCGTGGGCCTGGACGATGTGAACCTGACCATTCAGGACGGCGAGTTCGTCGCCATCATCGGCCGCTCCGGCGCGGGCAAGTCCACGCTGCTGCGGGCGGTGAACCGCATGCACCGGATCACCTCCGGCACGCTGACGGTGAACGGCACGGACGTGAGCACCCTGTCCGGCAAGGCTCTGCGGCAGTTTCGCCGGGGCATCGGCATGGTGTTCCAGTCGTTCAATCTGGTCACGCGCACGACTGTGATCAAGAATGTGCTTTCCGCCTGCGTGCCGGATATGCCTTTCTGGCGCGTGCTGCTGGGCGCGTTCCGCAAAGAGGACAAGCTCAAGGCGCTGGAGTCTCTGGAGAAGGTGGGCATTTTGGACAAGGCGTATATGCGCGCCGACCAGCTCTCCGGCGGCCAGCAGCAGCGCGTGGCGCTGGCGCGGACGCTGACCCAGAGCCCCCACATCATTCTGGCGGACGAGCCGGTCGCCGCCCTCGACCCCGTGACCGCCAAGCAGGTGATGCAGGACTTCGTTCACATCAATCAGGAGATGGGCATCTCCATTCTGCTGAACATCCACCATGTGGAGCTGGCGCTGGAATACGCCGACCGAATCATCGGCATCCGCGCTGGTAAGATCGTCTACGACGGACCCTCCGCAAGGGTCGATCAGGCGGTGCTCGATTCCATCTACGGGGAGCAGGGCGGCGCGGAGGAGTGCGTATGAGCCTCTACGACCGCATCTTCAAGCCTCACGTCTATACGCTGGCGGACGGTACGACGGTGGAGGAAAAGCGCAGCCGCGCGCCGCTGATCCTGCTTGTGCTGATCGCGGTGACCGTCCTTTCTGTCCGCATCACGGGCTTTGACCTTGCTGTGCTGGTGAAAAAGGGCAGCAAGTTCTTCGACATCCTCAAGGCGATGTTCCCGCCGAACACCGCCTACCTCGGCAAGATCTGGCAGCCGCTGTGGGACACCATCAAAATGTCCATCCTCGGCTCGTTCATCGGCGCGGTGCTGGCGGTCCCATTTGCCGTCGCCGCAGCCAGCAACATCGTGACGAACCGCGTTGTGGTGTTTCTGGTGCGCCTGTTTTTGAGTCTGGTGCGCACCCTGCCGACGCTGGTGTGCGCCCTGATCGCCACCTACATTTTCGGCCTCGGCACCATGGCGGGCACCTGTGCCATCGCCGTTTTCACCTTTGCCTATGTGGGCAAGCAGCTCTTTGAGATCATCGAAACGGTGGATATGGGACCCTACGAGGCGATGGAGGCGTTGGGCGCTACGCGCCTGCGCGCCTTTACCACCGCCGTCTTTCCGCAGGTGCTGCCGACCTATCTGTCCGTGTCCCTGTTTTGTCTGGAGGGCAACGTGCGTTACGCCTCCATCCTCGGCTATGTGGGCGCGGGCGGACTGGGCCTCATTATGAATGAAAAGATCGGCTGGCGCGAATACGACAGCCTTGGCATGATCCTGATCGTCCTCTTTGTCGCCGTCATGGTCATCGAGGGCATCAGCCACGCGCTGCGCAAGCGCCTGACATGAGGAGGAACGGCTATGAACGAACGAATCAAAAAAGCCTATGCCTCCGCACCGAAGACGTGGGTGTGGCAGCTGCTGGCGGCGTTCATCGTCGCCTGCCTTCTGGCGTGGTCCGGCACGGCGGTGAGGGTCAGCAGCTCTACCGGCAACGGGCTGGAGGTGGCGGGGAACATCCTCTCCGGCATCTTCCATCCCTCGGCGAAGCTCCTCCTTACGCTCGGCACGGACGGCGTGCCCTACCTGCTGCTGGAGACCTTCTGCATCGCCTTCCTCGGCACGATCGTGGGCGCGGTGATCTCGCTGCCCCTGTCCTTCCTGTCGGCGAGCAATCTGGTGCCGCGGGGCGTGGCGTTCATCGGCCGCGTGCTCATCGCCGCCATCCGCACCATCCCGGCTTTCGTTTACGGATTGATGTTCATTCGCGTCACCGGCCCCGGACCGTTCGCGGGACTGCTGACCATGTCCCTCTGCTCGATTGGCATGGTGTCGAAAATGTTCATCGAGAGCATCGAGGACCTTGACAAGCGGATCCTGGAGTCGCTGGACGCCGCGGGCTGCACGACCTTCCAGAAGATCCGTTATGGCATCCTGCCCCAGCTGACGGCGGACTTCACCTCCACGATCATCTACCGCTTCGACATGAACCTGCGCGACGCGACCGTGCTCGGTCTTGTGGGCGCGGGCGGCATCGGCGCGCCGCTGATCTTCGCCATGAGCTCGTACCGCTGGAACGAGGTCGGCGCGATCCTGCTGGGGCTGATCGTATTGGTGCTCATCATCGAGTGGATCTCAGCGAAGATCCGCGTGAAGCTGGCACGGGGGTAAGCGATGGACGAAAAAAAGCTGACGATCTATTTTACCTCCGACCTGCACGGCTACATTTATCCGACCGATTACCGCGGACAGGGGGAAAAGGAGCTGGGGCTGTTCAAGTGCGCCAGCCGCTTCCGCAAGGACGGCAACACCCTCGTCATCGACGGCGGCGACATCCTGCAGGGCTCGCCGCTGGGGGCGTTCTGCCACGATACCATCGGCAGCGCCGCGCGCTTTGCCGAGATGATGAACCGCTGCGGCTATGACTATGTGACGCTGGGCAACCATGACTTCAACTACGGGATGCCATACCTTGACAGCTACCTCAACGTGCTGAAAGCGCGCTGCGTGTGCGAAAACGTCCGCTGGGACGAGGCGGGGGTGCGCTTTCCCGCGCGCATCCACACGCTGGAAAACGGGCTGCGGGTCGGCATCATCGGCATCGTGACCGACTATGTGAACATCTGGGAAAAGCCGGAGCACCTCGCCGGCATTGCGATCACCGACCCGATCCCCGCCGCGGCCGCCGCGCTGGAAAGGCTGCGTGATCAGGTCGACCTGACGGTCGGCATTTACCACGGCGGCTTCGAGCGCGACCTCGCCACGGGTCGCGTGCTCTCCGCGACCCGCGAAAACGTCGCCTACCGCATCTGTCAGGAGCTGGATCTCGACATCCTGCTGACCGGACACCAGCATATGTCCGTGCCCGGGCAGATGGTGAGCGGCACCTTCGTGGTGCAGCCCTCCGACAAGGGACAGGAGTTCCTGCGGGTAGAGGCCGCCGTGTCCGGCAGCGGGAAGAGCTTTTCCAGCGAAACGGTCCCCGCCCACGGCGAATGCCGGGCGGACTGGCTCGCGGAGTTCGCCGACATGGAGCGCGGCGCACAGGCTTGGCTCGACCAGGTGGTGGGACATCTGGAGACGCCGATGCTGCCGGATACGCCGCTGCGGATGGCGGCCGAGGGCAGCGCCCTCGCCGACCTCTTCAACACCGTGCAGCTCGCGGCGAGCGGCGCGCAGCTCTCGGTCACGAGCCTTGCCAACGACGCGGCGGGTCTGCCGCAGACCGTGCGCCGCAGGGACATTCTCAACGCCTACCCCTACACCAACACGCTGACGGTGCTGGAGATCACCGGCGCCGTCCTGCGCAGGGCGATGGAGCGCAGCGCGGAATATTTCACCCGAAACGCCGACGGCTCGCTGCGGGTGTCGGACTGCTTCCTGGAGCCCAAGGTGGAGCATTATAATTACGATTACTACGCCGGCGTGACCTATGCCTACGACATTGCAAGGCCCGTGGGCGAGCGAGTGGTCGAGCTGACATTCAACGGAACGCCCGTGAAGGACACGGACGTGTTCACCGCCTGCCTGAGCAGCTACCGCGCCAGCGGCACGGGCGGGTACGACGGCTATGTCGGCTGCCCGATCGTGCGCGAGATCGGCACGGAGATGTCCGACCTGCTGCTGGACTACTTCAAGCGATACGGCGGAGAACTCCCGCTTGCGCGGGGAGAGTTCAGGGTATTTTGACAAAAACAGCAGACTGTTTTTTTGAAGCTTAAAAGCTTCGGCAAGAGAAAATACCTCCTATTGCGCTGGTAAAGGCTTGGCGGCCGCATTACCAGAGTAATAGGAGGTTTTATGCAGTTTAAGGCGTACAGCACTTTTCGTCGCCCTCGAGGATTTCCGCCTTGCCCTCGCCGAGAACAGAGACGTAATAATAGCTGTGCGTGCAGGCGGTTTCGCCGTGCTGCAGGGCATTCTGACAATCCATTTCAAAGGCAACGCTGGCATTCTTGCGGATCACGTCAAGCTTCTTGCCTTCCTTTGCGCCGTGGCAATAGAAAGTGAAAGCGCCGTTTCCACCGCATAGAGGAACACGGGGTCCGCCGCGCCGGTGATGTCTGCGGTGGTCGTGCCGGTGTAGCCCTTCTCCAGAAATTGCGCTACGGCGGCGCGCAGCACCCGCTGCTGCGTCACAAGGCTGTTGGCCTGTTTCCCTCGCAATGACAAATGTTCACGCTCCTTTCAAATTGGACTTGCGATCATGATTTCGTTTTAACAGAAAAAGAGCGTTCCCGCAAGAGAAAGCTGCCCGCCCGAATTTTTCGGGAAAATGCGCAAAGTCCGGCGGCGCTTTTCGGTGAGTATGCAGAGAAGGCGGCGCGCATGACGCCGACCCGCGATTTGCTCTTGCTTTTTGGATAAAATTTCTTTATGATAGGACAGGCGGCGGGGGAGATGCTCCGCTGCGAAAAAGAATAGCGATCAAGGCCGTCTGCCGGAGAAAAACCGGAACGGGGGAATGGGGTGAAAAGCCCCGCGAGCGGGTCACTGTGAAGCTCCCACGAGGAGATGAGTCAGAATGCCCGGACGGCCTTGGACGCTCCTGCCCACACCGGGAGCCGAGAGACACCAAGGGGGAAGTGCGCCCTTTTCGCGTCTGTACGGCTCGCGTAGGCGGGCGGGTACAGACGTTTTTTTCATGCAAAAGGAGGAAGAAAAGATGAAAAAACGCGCATTATCCCTGCTGATGGCCCTTGTAATGGTCGTCAGCCTGCTGCCTGCCACGGCCCGGGCAGCGGATAGTACATTGAACGGCGATATTTCGGTCGGTACGGCGGCCGAACTGGAGGCGCTCGGCGGTAAGGACATTGAGGGTAATATCACGCTGACGGCGAATATTGATATGTCCAACACGAAAATGACACCCATTAAGAGTTTGAAAGGCTGCTTTAACGGCGATGGTAAGACAATTTCCGGGCTGGCGCTGGAAGGCGGCAACGATAGCAATACTGGCCTCATTGGTCAATTGGATGGTTCCGTTATCAACCTGAAAATGACCGATGCGAGTATCACCGGCATTGGCAACAGAAACAACGCTGGTATCCTTGTCGGCTTTATCCCTCAGGGCAGCACCAGTAAGATTGACAACTGCTGCATTGGCGGCACCATCACCAGCACGACAAGCAGCACGGCATATATCGGCGGCTTGGTTGGTAAATTGGGGCAGTCCAGCGAGGCTTCGCTCACTATTAAGAACAGCGTCAGCGACGTACAGCTGAACTGCAAAGCGACCAACTATGTAGGCGGCTTAGTCGGTGTTACGCAGTATAGCTGCAATGTGACTGCCGCAAATTGCACGGTTTTGGGCAATGTCGTTTCAGACGGTTACAACGGATATGCCGGCGGCCTGTTCGGCAGTTCTTACGGCGGTACGCTTTCTATCGAGAACACGATTGTTGCAGGGAAAATCACCGGCACGAAAAAGGGCGTAATTGCATATGCAACAGGATCTCCCACGACAACAGCAAACAATTTTTATTATGACAGCACCTTAAATCCACCTGAAAAAAGCGCTTGGGGCGGCAGTGATACGCCGTTTCCCATTTTCCCGAAGAGATATGGCAGCGTCACCATTACAGGTGAAGTTACACCTAAAACCACGGGAGAAATCAAGGAACTGGATTTAACCGGATTTGAACAAAATGCGGCTGGCTACCCCGTCCCGGTGTGGACGCCCGCAGCGGCGCCCGAGCCGATTACCCCGCCCGTGCCTGCGTTCTCCTGCGCCCTCACCTTCACCGGCGCGGAGGGCGGCGACCTGACCTTGAAGCACGGCGAGACGACGCTCACCGCAAATGAGGGCGACGACTATTCCTACACGCTCTCCGAGGCGGGCGATTACAGCTATTCGGTCGCGTTCGGCGCGGACTCCGACTATAACGATGTTCCCGAGACCTGCTTCACCGTCAGCGAGGACGAGACCGCAAAGACCATCGCGGTCCCGCGGACCTACAAGACCACCGAGCCTTCCGGCGACGGCACGGAGGAATCTCCCATCCTCATTGGCACGGCGGCTGAGCTGCGCGCCTTTGCCAACAAGGTAAACAGCGGCGACTCCGCAGCGGCGCACGCTTACGTCAAGCTCACGGACAATATCATCGTTCCCGGCTCGTGGACGCCGCTCGGCAAAAACGCGGCTTCCCCGTTCAGCGGCCATTTTGACGGCGACGGCCACAGCGTCACCATCACGGTGAACGACCCGAACCTTACCTACTTCGGCTTCTTCGGCTGCCTGGACAGTCAGCCTGACCGCGACAGCGCGGCGGCTATCGACGACCAGCCGACCGTCATCGTCGAAAACCTGACCGTGAACGGCACGATCTACTGCTCCGAACCGTATACCTTTGTCGGCGGTATTGCGGCGCGCGCCCGCGGCAAGGTCGAGATCAGCAGCTGCGTCAACAACGCCATCATCTCTTCGCTGGCGCGCGGCAGCGCGGGCGTCGGCGGTCTGGTCGGCGGCTACGACGACGGCGTGGATTACGTTTACAAGAATATCCGTCTGGCCGTGGACAGCTGTGAGAACAACGGCACCATCTCGGTCTCCGGCGACAACACGAACGCGATGGTCGGCGGCCTGGTCGGTTCCAACGCGAACTGCGTACAGGTCAAGGGCAGCACGAACAACGGCACCATCAACGCCCCCGGTTGCACGGTCGGCGGCCTGCTGGGCGAGGCCGGTTCGCAGACCGGCGACTGCAAGCCCTCGATCGCGGACAGCGCGAACAACGGCACGCTGATCGGCGCGGCAGGCAAGACCAACAACCTGTACGGCAAGGGCACGATCAGCAGCGGCAATGTTACGAACAGCGGCGGCAACACCTACACCGGCGGCAGTGAATCGGCCGATGTGCTGGTCGCAGAGTCCCGGAAATACAACGACGTGCTGGCCGTACCCGCCACCGCGCAGGTTGGCGACGAGGTCGCGCTGTCGCTAAAGAGCGGCATGACGGCGGACGAGACCATCACCGTTACCGTGTCGCAGGGCGACCGGGATACCAACAAGGCGTACCTCAAGGTCGTCGGCGGCAAGCTCCAGCTCGCCCAGCCGAACAGCACCGGCAAGGTCATCGAGGCGACGGCCACGGTCACCTGGTCCAAGGACGGCAAGTCCCTCAGCAAGCCGGTGACGGTCAATATCTATCCCGCGGCAAGCTCCCGCACAGAGCTGATGCAGCGCATCGCCGCCACCTATGCGAAAAGCTCGGAGGACTGGGTCGTTTTCGACATGGCAGCCTACGCAAAGTGCGGTTTCGGCGATAACACCACCGACACGGAAAACTACCTGAACCTCACCATCAACGAGCTGGCGGGCACTTCCCCGCTCGTCACCGACCGCGCCAAGGCGGAGATCATCCTCGCCGCGCTCGGCATCGACAGCACCAGGCTGACCCCGCTGGACGGCGCAGAATACAGCAACGCCGCCAAGCTCGCGGCGATGAACCTCGGCACCAGCCACTACACCGCGCCGTGGGTGCTGCTCGCAGAGCAGGCGGGCCAGGTGAAGCTGTCCGACAAGCAGCGCAGCAGCATGATCTCGCTGCTGACGAGCAGCCTCGGCCCGGACGGCCTGTTCGTTACCAAGTGGGCCGGTGAGACCTTCGCGGACCCGGATACCACCGGCACGGCGCTGGCGGCGCTCGCAAAATACAACACAGAGGATTATCCCGCCGTGCAGGCGTTCATCACCAAGGCGGTCGCGGGCCTGAGCGCAGCTCAGCGCGACAACGGCTCGTTCGGCAACGTCAACTCGGATGCGATGGTCATCGCCGGTCTGACGGCACTCGGCATCGACCCCGGCACGGACGCCCGCTTCGTCAAGGGCAGCTGCTCGCTGGCGGATGCGCTGCTGCTGTATGTAAACGACACGAAAAACGGCTTCTCCACCGGCTATGTCAGCGGCACACAGGGCGAAAAAGCGCAGGCGCTCGCCACCGAGCAGGGCTTCCGCGCGCTGGTAACGCTCGAGCAGTTTGCCAAGGATACCTCCAAGGCGTTCAACATCTACACACTGTCCACCGCGCCGGTGTCCTCGACCGACCCGGACAATCCGGAAAACCCGGAGCAGCCCCAGCCCCAGCCCGGCGCGGCGACCGGCTCCGGCATCCTGTCCTCTGAGGGCGGCTCGACCGGCGGCGGTTCGACCGGCGGCAGCGGAAAGAGCTGGATCTCGGTCGTCGTCACCATCCAGCCGAGCAGCGGCAGCGCCTGGTATGAAGGCAGCGTCAAGGTCGCAAGCGGCGCGACCGTCGAGAAAGCGCTCCGCACCGCGGCGGATGACGCCGGTCTGTCTCTGAACATCAAGAGCGGCTATCTGCGCGCGGTCACCCGCGGCAGCGTAACGCTCGGCCAGTTTGACGAAGGCCCGAACAGCGGCTGGCTGTACAAGGTAAACGGCAAGGCGCCGAATGTCGGCATTGCGGATTACGAGCTGTCCGGCGGCGACACGGTTCTGCTGTACTTTACCGCAGATTACACCAAGGAGAGCGATCTCGATATTTCCGCGCCGGCCTCGGGTGGCGCGGTCGGCAAGATCGAAACGATCGTCAACGCGGACGGCTCGGTCACCAAGACCGAGACGAAGCCCGACGGCACGGTCATCGAGACGACGACCTGGCGCGACGGCAGCACACTCACCGCCGAGACTTCCCCCAATGGCCGTGTGGAGACGGTCGAGAAGCGTGCCGACGGCACGACCGTTGAAACCGTCGAGTCCGCGAGCGGCGGAATCACTGCCTCCGTCAGCGTGCCCAAGAGTGTCGGCAGCACCCGTGTGGACATTCCCGTGAGCAAGCCGACCGGCAGCATGGTCGCCGTGATCGTCCATCCCGACGGCACGGAGGAGATCGTCAGGGGCTCGGTCGTGACCGAGACCGGCGTCGCGCTCCGCGCGGAGGGCGACGTGCGGCTCAAGATCATCGACAACGCCAAGCGCTTTAACGACATGGCGAACCATTGGGCAAAGGACGCCGTGGAGTTCGCCTCGTCCCGCGAGCTGTTCAACGGCGTGGGCAATGACGCCTTCGGCCCCGACCGCTCCATGACCCGCGGCATGGTCAGCACCGTGCTCGCGCGCCTTGCCGGAGCGGATACGGCCGGCGGGGAGACGTGGTACGCCAAGGGCACGGTCTGGGCGGTCGAGAACGGCATTTCCGACGGAACCGCTCCCGAGCAGCCGGTCACCCGCGAGCAGCTGGCGGCGATGCTCTACCGCTATGCCGGCTCCCCCGCCGTCAGCGGCGAGCTGGGCTTCGATGACGCGGACAGCATCAGCGCGTGGGCGCGCGATGCCGTGAGGTGGTGCGTGGACAACGGCATCCTCAACGGCGTGGGCGGCAACCGCATGACGCCGCAGGACCTTGCCCGGCGCGGGCAGGTCGCAGCCATGCTGATGCGCTTCCTACAGGCGACGGTGTAAGCGTCGACCCGCGATATACGCTATAACGAACAGTAAGGCTCCCCTGCTTCGGCAGGGGAGCCTTACTGGTTTATGGAACGGGAAACGGGTATGGAGACGCTGCCGCACCGGAGTCCGGCGCTCAGCGCGTGAGCGGGCCGGACCGGCGCTCGCCCCACCGGCTGTCGGTGTGCTGCTCCGCGGCGGCGGTCTCGGCGAGACGCTGGAGCTTTTCCATGCGCGCGTCGAGCTGCGCGCCCATCTGCGCGCACTCGAACAGCTCGCGGTTGACGTGATCGAGCTCCGGCAGATCCTTCTTGTAGCGGATCTTGTGCTCAAGGCTTGCCCACCAGTCCATGGAGATGGTGCGGAACTGCACCTCGACGCGCATCATGCGCTTTTGATCGTGCAGGAAGATGGGCGTTTCCACGATGAGGTGCAGGCTGCGGTAGCCGTTGGGCTTGGGCTCGGCGATGTAGTCCTTGCGCTGGAGGAGTGTAATGTCGTCCTGCTTCAAAAAGGCATCGGCGAGCTGGTAGATGTCTGACGGGAAAGAGCAGATGACGCGCACGCCGGCGATGTCGTTGAGATTTTCCTCGATGCTCTCCACCGTCAGCGGGAAGCCGCGGCGCTGGAGCTTTTCGGCAATGCTCTCGGGGGACTTGAGGCGCGTTTTGATGCTCTCGATGGGGTTGCGGTCATACTGGAGCGAAAGCTCCTCGTTGAGAACGTTGAACTTGGTCTCGACCTCCATCATCGCGCAGCGGTAGTAGCTCATCAGCTCGCGGTAGGGCTGCGTGTAGCTCTGCACGAGCGTGCTGATCTCCTTGCGCGGCAGGCGCGAGAGCAGCAGGCGCTCCAGAGCGCCGCGGTCGGTGCTGTTTTTCAATGCCATTGTGTTGTTTCCTCGGCTTTGTCGGTTCTCTCTCCGCGGTGTGACGGCGGAGGGGCGGGCGCGATGCGCCCATCTCAATCATACCATCCCGCAGCGCATCCCGCAAGCACTCCCCGACATTTGCGCCGAAATGACCGGAAACCGAAGAGAAAAAAGGCGCGGAGGCCACGGCCTCCGCGCCTTTTTGCCTGCTTACCCGCGGACGGGGATGAGGTCGCGATAGTGGAGATACATGATCTGTCCGGTGTACGGGTTGATGCCGGGGAGATAGGCGGAGTACACGCATTGGTCCACGGTGGTGCCGGGGGCGGTGGCCAGCAGATTGCTCACACCGGTCAGCTTGCCCGTGATCCAGACGAGATCGCCCGGGTGGAGGCTGGCGTTGGTGCTGTCGAAGGAGGTGTACTCCCCGTCCTCGCGCTCGACCTCCCCTGTGCTGTCATTATAGCTATAGACGTTGCTCACCGGCGCGGCCTGATACCAGCCGATCTGGTGGGCGTAGACGCTGCGCTCCGCTACGATGACCGCCTGCTCGATGGTGCAGGTGCCGTTGGGATTGAGCGTGGTGGCGGTGGTGCCCTTGACAAGATCAAGCGCGTTCATAAACGCCATCGCTTCCTTCGCCCAGCTCTGCACCAGCGCGTTATCCGTGTAGGAGGCGAGCTTGGAGGTGTAGCTGGTGTAGGAATAGCCGGAGTTCTTCTCCACATATTGCAGCGTGCGGCGGAGGAAGGTCGCCATCTGCTGACGGTTCAGGGTGGCGTTGGGGGAGAAGGTGGTCGCCGAGGTGCCGGTGGTAATGCCCGCGGCATAGGCCTTGAGGACGTAGGCGTTGTTCGTGTCGGTGAAGGTGTTCGCGGCGGCGGGCGTGATGCTCTTGCCGGTCAGCGTTTCCGCCAGACGCACCGCAACGGAGCAGAACTGCAGACGGCTGATGGGCTTGGTGTAGTCGCTGCCGAGCAGGGCAGTATCGAGCAGATCGTCGTTGAGCGCGAGGTTCACATCGCTTTCAGCCCAGGAGCTTGTCTTGGCGGCGGACTTCTTCGAGAGCGTGAAGGTACCGGGATACAGCTCGGTGGTGTTCAGCGCCTGCGTTTCCTCCCACTGCAGGGAGGCGTTGGCTTCCGCCTGATACTGCGCGAGGGTCATTCCCGTGCCGGAGGCGTAAACATCCCGTGAGGTCAGATGCTGCTGGAGATAACGGTAGGAGTGGCCGCAGTATTCGCAGCTGAGCCAGTAGACGTGCTCTCCGGCGGCATTCACGCCGATGTAGGCCTCCGCCGTGGGATACTCGCCGTTATCCGAGTGGGCGAGCTTTTCTGTCTTGAGCTCGATCTCCTTATCCGAGTTATGGGGAGCGACGTGGCCCGCATTGTGCTCGCACTTGCCGCAGATGGAGCAGGAATAGTAATAGCGTCGGGCATACTGGCAGGCCTGCGCGTAGGTGTAAACACGGTCGGCCGTCCGAATCTGCAGGGTGTACTGGTGGGCGGTGCACCAGTTGCCCTTCGCGGCGGCGTCGCCCGCCTTTTGGGCGGCGTAGACGTCATTGCCGGAGTAGGTCTTGATGGTGTAGGGGATCTTATAGCCGCGCTGAGCCTGGGCTGCCTTGAGCGCGGGCACAGCGGATTCGGGGATATACACCACGGTCTCGGCGGTGTAGAAGGGCAGGTCGCTCTGCCTCTCCCACCGGTATAACCCGGCGATGGGCAGCCAAAGGTAGGAATCCATCGCCTGAATAAACTGATAGACATCTACCTTATCGCTGAGCCAGAGCTCCTTCAAATATTTCGCGTAGCAGATGAAAAAGCACGTTCCGTCCGTTATTTTCCCATTGGTGTCCAGAATGAGGGTGCGGATGCTGTCGGTGTTCTCCAGAACGTGGTTGGCGTCAGTCATGACGGTCACACCGTTTACAAAGTTTTCAAGCTGCTTGGACTCTGCCACAGCCTGCGTGCGGGGCGTCGCCATTGCCCGCTTGGCCTGCCGGAGGAGGTCTGTTTTCCGCGTCAGATCGGCGTTGAGCTCCTCCTTCTCTGCCTCGGTATAGCGCTCGCCCTCAAGGGTCAGGCTGACCTGCAGGGTGGGAAAATACTGAGCGCTGGTGCGGATGGTGGCGGGCACGCCGTTGACGGTGGCGGAGAAGGTGTCGGGGCCGACGATATTTTCGCCGCCGACCGTTTTGTAGTTGGCGCAATAGCCCTTGGTGGTGTCAAAGGCCAGCTTGATGTTGACGAGATAGGTCGTGCCGGCGCGGAAGGCATAGCCGTCGTCGGTCTCCACGTCGTCGCCCTGCCACTCGGTGTACAGGATGCCGGCGCCGTTGGCGAGCAGGTCGATGTTGCCGCTCTTCATGGATTTGATGGTGACCTCGGTCTCCATCTCGTTGGGGTCGCCCGCCTTCGGCAGGTCGATGACGAGGTCGACGCTCTTGAGCCTTGTCGGCGCGGCGAGGGCTGCGGTCGGCAGCAGGGTGAGCGCCAGAACGAGACAGAGCAGTGCGCTGAGCAGTTTCTTTTTCATGGTTCCCTCCTGTATTTGAAATGATAAACGAGGATCGCTTGCTTTCTGCAGTATAGCAGGAATCTCCGACGGGAGGGACCCATATCGACTTGAAATGTATGGATTTGCGGCTTGAAATGTGAGATAATGCTGGAAAGAAAAAGAATGGTATGCTACAATAAGGCAAAAGGAAGCGAGGAAAGGGGGCGGCGGAATGTACATCGCAGTCTGCGACGACCAGACGGAGGAGCTCAAAGACCTGACGGAGCTGCTCGGTGCGTGGGAGACGGATCGCGGCACGCCCGTGCGCGTGAAGAGCTTCCGCAGCGCGGCGGCGCTGCTGGACGCGGCGCGCCATGAGCGCTTCACGCTGTACCTGCTCGACATCATGATGCCAGGGCTGAACGGCATGGATGCCGCGCGCGAGATCCGCGGCTTTGACAAGGCGGCGGACATCATCTTCCTCACCTCGTCCCCCGGCTTCGCCTACGACAGCTACAGCGTCCAGGCGCTGGAATATCTGCTCAAGCCCATTCGAACCAAGACGCTCTATCCCATCCTTGACCGGCTGGAGCTGCGTGAGCGCCGCCCGCAGGAGGCGCTTACGCTTCGCACCGGCGGCATCATCGTGCGCGTGCCGTTTTCGCAGCTCACCTATGTGGAGGTCAACGGCAAGCACCTTTACTTCAACCTTGCCGATGGGCAGGTGCGCGAGGTCGTCGGCTCGATGAAGGAATACGAGGACGCCCTGCTCACGCGGCCGGAGTTTATGCGCATCCACCGCTCCTACATCGTCAATATGCTGCAGATCGAGGAGCTTTCGCCCGCCGGCCTGCGTACCTTTTCGGGCCGCGAGCTGCCGGTCTCACGCCTGTTATACCCCCAGCTTCAAAAGGACTATATGAAGCTGCTGTTCGCGCAGAGGGAGGAGTGAGACGATGAGCCTTACAACATTTTCACCGGCTCTGCTGCTTTTGTTCGTATGGGCGCTTTTGTGGATCATGATGGATATCCACTTCCGGGATCTGACCAAGGTGCAGCGATGGCTGGTGCCGCTGGTGATCCTGGCCTTGGCGGTATTCAACCACGTGCTTCGTGAGCGCATGGGCTCAGAGTATATCAGCCATGCGATGTGGCTGACGATGCATCTGCCGTTTTTCCTGCTGTTTTTGTATATTACAAAATGCGGCGTGATCAAAATGGCGTTCATGATCCTCTCGGCTTTCACGTTTACTGCGCCGACCATCGTGGTGAGCAGCGTTGTCATACGGCATTTTGGCAACAGCCGGTGGATGCTGCTCGTGAGCAACCTGGTTTCCTATGCGCTTATTTTGCTGCTTGCGCAGTTTGTTTTCCGGCGCGGCTTCAACTATCTGATCAAATACGGCGACAATCGGCTCTTTCTGCAGTTTTCCGTTGTGCCGTTCCTGTATTACCTTTACGTGTTCTCGGCGCTCGGCGTTGATTTTTCCTCGCTGATCGACTCGGGCGGCTGGCTGGTGCGCTATTTCCCGTCACTGGAGGTTTTCGTATTCTATTTCCTTTTGCTGAGCGTTTATCGAAATTTGAGCGAGAAGCATGAGATCGAGGCGGAGCAGGCGGCATTGACCCAAAGACTCGCCTCGTCGGAGGAGCGTATCGCAATGCTCAACGAATCCGAGATGCAGACCGCCGTCTATCAGCACGATATGCGCCACCATCTCAACGCCATCGACGGCTTTCTGGCGGCGGGAAAGCCGCAGCAGGCGGAGGAATATATCCGCAAGGTGCGCTCGGATATTGAGCGCATCACGCCAAAGCGCTACTGCGACAACGAGCTGGTGAATCTGCTCTGCTCCTCCTTCGCCGGAAAGGCGCAGCGCATGGGCGTTCGGCTGGGCAAGCTGCTCGTGGAGATCCAAAACCCCTGTGCCGAGGGGCTTGTTATGCGCGACGGCCTGCCGGTCTCCGAGCGCGCGGGGCATGGCTACGGCTGCCGCAGCATCCAGACGATCGCCGAGCGGCGCGGCGGACTGTGCGAGTTCCGTGCACGGGGCGGCATCTTTTCCATGCAGCTCGTGCTGCCCGTCAAAGCGGCGGCGAAAACCCAAGACTGACGCAGGAGGCTGCCGCGGACGCGGCGGCCTCCTTTTTTCGTCCCCGAGAGGCAAAAAATTGAAAAAAGTTCAAAATATGGCTGTTCTTTCTAAAATTCCTGTGATACAATAAATGTTCAATTGATCGGAATATGGGAACAGGAGGGGAATTCCATGACCGTGCAGGAGGCAATCTCCGCACGCCACAGCGTGCGTACCTATTTGACAAAGCCGGTCGAGCCGGCGATCGTGAACGCGCTGCGCGCGGAGATCCGCGCGTGCAACGCCGAGGGCGGACTGCACATCCAGCTTGTGATGAATGAGCCGATGGCGTTCCGCGGCTTTTTTGCGCACTACGGGAAATTCCGCGGCGTGTGCAACTACATCGTGCTTGCCGGAAAACGCGCAAAGGATCTTGACGAGCGCGCCGGCTGGTTCGGCGAACGCCTTGTGCTGCTCGCGCAGACGCTGGGGCTCAACACCTGCTGGGTGGGTCTGACCTTTTCAAAAGCGGTCGCGCGCAGGAGCTATGTGCTCGCACCGGATGAGCGGCTCGTGTGTGTGATCGCGTTCGGCTATGGGGCCGAGCAGGGCGAGGCGCACGAGAGCCGTCCGATGCGCGAGGTGTACCGTGCCGACCGCACGCTGCCCGAGTGGTTCGGCCGCGGCCTCAAGGCGGCGCTGCTCGCGCCCACGGCGATGAACCAGCAGCGCTTCCGCTTCACGCTCCTGCCGGACGACACCGTTCGGGCGGAGAGCCGGGGCGGCAGCTACAGCCATGTGGACCTCGGCATCGTCAAATACCATTTTCAGCTCGGCGCGGGCCGCGAGAGCTTCCGCTGGGCGGAGTGAGCCGCCGTTTCCGCACACGGGTGTGTTAAGAATACGAGAGAGAAAATCAGGAAGGAAAAAATCACTATGCAGAAGAAAGCCAATCCCGCAGCGTTGCTGCCGATCCTTGAGTTCCTGCTCCTTTACCTGGGGCTGGGACTTATCTTTGAGTATGTGCTCAAGATCCCGATGGGCTTTTATTCCATCCCTATTGTAGTCATCTTTCTTGTCACGCTGCTGGCGGCGTGCTGCCAGAACCGCGCGCTGAGCTTTGACGACAAGCTCACGCTGATGGGACAGGGCATCGGCGATAAGAACATCGTGACGATGCTGCTCATCTTCCTTGCCGCCGGTATCTTCGTCGGCGTGGTGGGCCGCGCGAGCGCGGAGAGCGTGGCGTATTTCATGCTCTCGATCATCCCGTCCAGGTTCGCCGTGGCGGTGCTGTTCGTCGTCAGCTGCTTCGTCTCCACCGCCATGGGCACGAGCGTCGGCACCATCACGCTCATCACGCCCATCGCCATCCCCATTGCCGCGGCAAGCGGCTATTCCCTGCCGCTGTGCATCGGCTCGGTCATGGGCGGAGCGATGTTCGGCGACAATCTGAGCTTCATTTCCGACACCACCATCGCCGCCTGCAACGGGCAAGGCTGCGCGATGAAGGATAAGTTCCGCGAGAACTTCCACATCGCTCTGCCCGCGGCGCTCGCGACGCTCGTGCTCATCCTCGTGCTGACGCTGAACGCCGACGTCGTCCCGGCGGAGATCCCCGGCTATCACCTGATCCAGATCATCCCCTATGTGCTGGTGCTCGTCGGCGGCATCATCGGCATCAATGTGTTCGTGGTGCTGCTCATCGGCATTGTGTCCGGGTCCGTTATCGTGCTTGCCACCGGCGCGACCGGACAGACGGGCGTGCTTGCGGTCAAGGCACTGCTGGAGAACATGGGCAGCGGCGCCGCCGGCATGTTTGAAACGTCGATGGTCGCCATCCTAGTCTCCGCCATCTGCGCGCTTATCCGCGAGTACGGCGGCTTTGAGGCGCTGCTGGGCTGGATCAGAAAAGCGTTCCGCGGCAAGCGCGGCGGACAGATCGGCATGGGCCTGCTCGTCGGCGCGATGGACATCGCCACCGCGAACAACACCGTCGCCATCGTGATGGCGAACCCCATCGCAAAGGAAATGAGCGAGGAATACGGCATCACGCCGCGCAAGGCGGCGTCGATCCTCGATACCTTCTCCTGCATCTTCCAGGGCATCATCCCCTACGGCGCGCAGATGCTCGTCGCCATCGCCGCGGCGCACGAGCTGGGGTATCAGGTCTCCGCGTTTGAGATCATTCCGAATCTGTTCTATCCGTTCCTGCTGGCTGTCAGCTCCTTCTTCTTCATCGCCATCGACGGCAAAAAGAAGGCCTGAGCCATGCCCGACTTTGCACGGCTCCGCGCCAAGCGGCTCTTCCTGCTCGATCTGGACGGAACGCTCTATCTGGACGAACGGCTCTTTGACGGCGCGGCGGACTTCCTGCGCGCGATCCGCTCGCGCGGCGGGACGTACCGCTTTCTGACGAACAACTCCTCCCGCGGGGCGGAGAGCTATGTGGAGAAGCTGCGCCGCCTCGGCGTGGAGGCGGAGACCTCCGACTTCCTTACGAGCGTGGACGCGCTCATCGCGCATCTGCACGCACAGGGCATGGCGGAAAAGCTCCTCTACGTCTGCGGCACGCAGTCGATGAAGCGGCAGCTCACGCAGGCGGGACTGCGCCTGACGGACGACCGCGACGCGGCGGTGGACGCCTTGGTGATGGGCTTCGACACCGAGCTGACCTTTCAGAAGTTAGAGGACGCCTGCATCCTCCTGAACCGCGGCGCGGACTACCTTGCCACCAATCCCGACTGGGTCTGCCCAACGTGGTACGGCTTTGTGCCGGACTGCGGCAGTGTGTGCGAGATGCTTTTCCGCGCGACCGGACGGCGGCCCTATGTCATCGGCAAGCCGCGGCCCGATATGGCGCGCCTTGCGATGGCGCACGGCGGCTTTTCCGCAGAGGAGACGGTGCTGCTCGGCGACCGGCTCTACACCGACATTGCCTGCGGCGTGAACGCTGGTATCGACACGGTGCTCGTCCTCTCGGGCGAGACGAAGGAGGCGGACCTCGCCGGCAGCGCGGTGCAGCCGACATTTGTCCTCGGCAGCGTCGCGGATTATCTGAGCATTTTACAGGAATGAAAAAACGACCGCTCATGCGGTCGTTTTTTGCGCCTATTTCACCAGCAGCGGCTGGAGCTGTACGCCGCGCAGCGCCGCATCGACGGTCGGCACGAGCTGTGAAAAGTCAGCGATGAGTGAGGTGGGCTTCCCCTGCGGGTCGTCCTGCCCGAAGGGAACGAAGTAATAGTTCTTCCGGTTGAGGAGCGCGGCGAGATTCGGCGCGCTCGCGCTCAGGCCGTCGTTCGTCGCCAGCGCGACGACCACGGGCTTGCCGTTGCGCAGATGGGATTTTGCCGCCATCATCACCGGCCCGTCGGTGATGCCGTGGGCGAGCTTGGCAAGGGTGTTGCCCGTACAGGGCGCGATGACGAGGACGTCCGCCAGATCCTGCGGGCCGAACGGCTCGGCCTCCACGATGGTGCGGATGGCGGGACGCCCTGCCGCGCGCTCCACGCGCGCGATGAGATCGTCGGCCAGCCCGAAGCGGGTGTCGTACCGCACCGTGTTTTCGGAGAGAATGGGGACCAACTCGAAGCTCTCTGCCATTTCCTCAAAGAGCATCAAAATTTTCGGGTGATTGCAGAATGAGCCGCAGAGGGCAAATCCGATGCGTTCGGTTCTCATGCTTCTTCCTCCCATATTTTTTCCAAGGTCAGCTTGATGGCGCGCGCCGCGGTCTCCGGCGCGGCCTTGCCGGGCAGTCCGAGCGCGGAGACGCAGGTGAGCCCGCGCGCCTCCGCCGCCGCACGGTCGAAGCCGGGCTGCGAGGCCAGCTCGAGCAGCACGCACTCGCGCGGCAGATCGCGCAGCAGCTCCTCTGTGAGTACCATGTTCGGCACGGTGTTGAAGACGATGCGGAAGCTCCCGAGCCGTCCGGCGAGACGGTTCGTGCGGAGACCGCGGTAGCCGAAGGCGTCGATCCACGCGAGATCGTCCAGCCGCCGCGCGCTGACCGTGACCTCCGCGCCCAGCCCCCGCAGACGGTGGGCGAGCAGCTTGCCGATGCGCCCGAAGCCGATGACCAGACACGGCGTGCCGCAGAGCGTTACGTCCGTCGCGGCCATCGCCGCCTCAATGGCGCCCTCTGCCGTCGGCACGCCGTTGCGCACCGCCAGCTCCTCGCGCGAGAGGTAGTCGGTCAGCGTCAGGCCAAATTCCGCCGCGGCCTCGCGGTCGGCGGCCTTCACGCCGCCGGCGTAGAGGCGCTGCTCAGGACGCAGCAGCGCGAACAATCCGCACAGCGGCAGCGCCGTGGCGGTGCAGTTGAGATTTTTCCCGCGCGAGAGCGGCACAGGCAGCACGACGCGGTCGGCTTGCGCCGCTTCCTCCAACGCCGTGTCCTCCATGCCGAAGGCGGCGAGTCCCCACGTCCGCACCGGATGGCCGTCCTCCGCGAGCAGACGCGCGAGCAGCGCCATGCGCCGGTCCCCGCCGAGCACGGCGATCGTTTTTTCCATAGGCGTCCCCCTTTCCATTCCTCTTACTCTATGCGCACGGCGGGGGAAATTTGATTGCGAAACGCAAAAGAGTGTGGTATCATGGCAAAAAATCAAAGGAGACCCGTCTATGACACGTTATCCCTATCTGCTCTTCGACGCCGACAACACGCTCTTTGACTTCGACGAGGCGAACGTCAGCTCGTTCCGCGCGGTCTGTGCCTATGCTGGCCTTGCCTTTACGCCGGAGCTGTTTGCCTGCTTCGACCGCCGTAACAACGCCGCGTGGGCGCGCTTCGACCGCGGCGAGCTGACGAAGGACGAGACGCTGCGCATCCAGTTCCGCGAAATGTCCGAGGAGCTGGGCCTTGAGCTGGACATCGAGGGCTGCAACCGCGTCCGTCTCGAGGTGCTTGGCCGTTCGACCGCGCTCGTGCCCCACGCGCTGGAGGTCGTGCGTGAGCTGAAGAAAACGCACCGCGTCTACCTCATCACCAACGCGGTCGAGTCCGTCCAGCGCGGGCGGCTGGGACGCTCGGCGCTCGCACCGCTCATCGAGGAGGCGTTCATCTCCGAGACTGCGGGTGCGGCGAAGCCGTCCGTGGAATACTTTGACTATGTGTTCGCCCACATCGACGGCATTACGCGGGAGAATTGCCTGGTCATCGGCGACTCGCTCACGAGCGACATTCAGGGCGCGAACAACTATGGACTTGCGTGCTGCTGGTTCAATCCGAAGAAAGCGCCGAAGCCGGAGAGTCTGCGCGTGGACTACGAGATCCGCGATCTGCGGGAGCTTTACGACATTGTGAAATAGGAAAAGCGCCGGCTCCGTGCCGGCGCTTTTGCGTTATTTCTCTTTGCTCTTATCAAAATAATAGTGCGCGAAGTTCTTGTACTGTGCGGCATAATACCTTGCCAGCCGGTACACGCGCGCGGGGGCGAGGTCGCCGCCGCACCAGAGCGTGTGCAGGGCTTTGTATTGCTTCATCTCCTCGCGCAGGGCGGGGGAGGTGACGTACCTCGTCAGGATGCCGCGCGGGACGTTGGACCACAGCGCGGTCGTTTCGTTGTAGATGCACTTCCCACGGCGGCCGTAGACCACGTCCTCGGTGAGCAGCTTCATCATGTTGATGCCCGCCGCGCGGCAGAAGAAGCTCGAACGGCCCAGCCGCGGGTTGATCTCAAAGAGAACATAGCGTCCGGTGCGGCTGTCGTACTTCATGTCGATGTTGGAGAAGCCGACGTAGCCGATGGCCTGCAAAAAACGCTGCATTTTATCGTAGAGCAGCGTGTCGCCGCGCGAGAGGATGGCGGCGTAGTTGCCGACGCTCTTGGGGTCGTAGTATTCGAGCACCGGCTGGCCGAGGCACATCGCGCGCACCGTTCCGTCCGTGTCGGAGTAGCTGTTGAGCACACGCATGGCGTCGTCCCCGCCGGGAATAAACTCCTGAAGGATGAGCTTGCCGCGATAGTCGGAGCCGTTCATGCTGCGCACCATCGTGAGGTATTCCTCCCTGGTGTCGAAGAAAAAGACCTTCTTCTGCCCCTCAAAGTGGCAGCGCAGGTAGTCGAGCGCGTTGGAGTTTTCCGGCTTGACGACGATGGGGAAGTCGAACGGCAGACGGTCGGCGACCTCGATGCGCTCGTCGGGCGCGGCGATGACGGTCTTGGGATAGTCCATGCCGTACTGCTCGCAGAGCGCGTAGAACCGATCCTTGGTGTCGAAGGTCTCGAGCAGCTGCTCGGGGATGAAGCGGTTCGCGATCAGTCCCTCGAAGTGGTCATAATGGCGGCAGAGCAGACCGGTATAATAGTCCGAGCAGGGGATGACGAGCAGCTTTTCGCAGTCCTTGGAGCACTCGCGCAGTACGCCGAGCAGCGCGTCGGGAAAGACCTCCTCGCGTTCAAAGCCGGCGATGATGCGGCAGTCAAAAAGACGCGAGTGCCGCGTGGGAATGAGCTGCGCGGTGCACACGAGCAGCGGCGTGACCTCGGGGTACGCCTCGCGGAAGAGCCGCGCCGTGCCGTAGGCGTTCTCGTCGCTGCCGAGAATGATGGGCAAAAAGTCCTTTTTCTTCATGCCTTCGCTTCCTTTTCGTCATATTCTGCCAGATATTTGAGAGTCAGCTCCACGTCGCTCGGGAAGGGGACGAACTCTCTGCCGCGCTTCATAGTCGTCTCCTCGCCCTTGCCTGTGAGCAGGATGACGTGCGGCTCGGGATGGTCGAGAATGGCGCGGCGGATACATTCGGCGCGGTCCTCGCAGACGAGGTGCGGGCATTTGACGTGCTTTTCGATGTCGGCGGCGATCTGCGCGAACGGCTCCTCGCCGGAGTCCTCCTCCGTGATGTAAACGAAGGCGCAGTTCTCGCCGCTCAGCTCGCCGAGGTCGCGGCGGCGCTGGAGCGCGTGCGAGCCGGGGCAGCCGAACACGGAGATCATCTCCTTGCCGGGATACTCCACCCTTGTCGAGCGGTAGAGCGCGTCGAAGCTCATGCGGTTGTGCGCGTAGTCCACGATGACGGTCACCCGCTTGTCACGGCTTTCGTAGACCTGCATCCGCCCGTTCGCCCGCGCCTTGCGCAGACCCGAGCGGACAAATTCCTCCGGCACGCCGAGCGCCATGGAGATCGCCATCGCGGCGAGCGCATTGGAGACATTGAACAGACCCGGCATCGTGATGGAAAATTCACCGTTGTACTTCGGCGAGCGCACGGTGAAATACAGTCCGTCGGCGCGCTTTTCGACCCGTTCGCAAAAGACCGTGTCGCTTGCGTGGCTGCCGAAGGTGATGAGCTCACAGCCGCTCGACCTCGCGTGGGCGATGGTCTCCGCGGCGTGGTCGGCGTCGGTGTTGACGCAGCCGACGCGGCAGCTGTCGAAGAGCTTCAGCTTCGAGGCGTAGTAATCCGCGAAATCCGGGTGCTCGATGGGACTGATGTGGTCGGTGCCGATGTTCAAGAACGCGCCCACGTCAAAGGTCATACCGCGCACGCGCCCGACCTTGAGCGCCTGCGAGGAGACCTCCATCACCAGATGGGAAATGCCGGAATCGTATGCGTTCTGAAAATGCTGATAGAGCTCCAGCACCTCGGGCGTCGTGATGTGCGACTCCTCGGTGATGACGCCGTCATAATTGTCGATGGAGGAGAGAATGGCGCATGGAGGCTTGCCCTCGCTCGTGAGCCAGTCATTGAGGATGGAGCGGACGTAGTAGGCGGTCGTGCTCTTGCCCTTGGTGCCCGTGATGCCGACGCTCGTGAGCTTGTCGGTCACATGATCGTAGAAGAGTTGGCCGAGTACAACCATCGCATAGCGGATGTCGCTCACAAGCAGCTGCGGCGCGTCCACGGGGTAGGGCTTTTCGGCGACATAGGCGACCGCGCCCTGCGCGATTGCCGCAGAGAGGTACTCCGCTTTGAAGTGCGCGCCCTTGCAGAGAAACAGCGAGGTGCCGTGCAGGCTGCGCGTGTCGTAGCTCAGACAGTCGATGACGGCATTCTCCGCAGCGAGCGTCAGCGTGGTTGCGGTCAGAAGCCCGGCGCGCGTGAGCGCGTCGGCATATTCCTTTAAGGTGTGTTTGGGATTCATCTCTTCGCTCCTTTGGCAGTCGATGAAATGGCGGGTCTCATAATAAATATATAGTATAGCACGCGTCGCTTTTCCTGACAAGAAAAAACGCTGGAAGACATTGCATTTGCATTCTGCCCGCCTGCGCGGTATCATAGACGGCGTCCTTGATCAAGACGAAACTACCGATAAGGAGGCTCACGCGCTATGAATTGTGCTGCTCTGCTTGCGCTGCTGTGCCAGATGCTCGGCGTCGGCTGCAACGGCTAAAGCCGTCAAATATTCGGAGGGAGGAGGGCTTTGCCCGCCTCTCTCCTGCTATTTTTAGCAGTTATGACGGACATAAGAGGCTCTGATTGTGCCGTTTGACCGAAAAACGAAAAATACAAAATTAAGACTTGCAAAAGCTCCGGCGGCGTGCTAAGATACGACCTGTTCGCGAAAAGCGGACGGCTTTCCGACAACGGCTTTCCTTCCTCCGTCGTGAGTGAAGAAAAATTGCAGAAACACAAAAAAAGTGTTGACAAGGTCGGAAAGTTGTGGTAACCTAAAATTCGTTCCGCGGTTGGAGCGTGTACCTTGTAAATTAAACAACGAAG
>UMHI01081116.1_pt1 | contig 32483 bp, 20 predicted proteins | sample 1965481 | NCBI WGS metagenome assembly UMHI01 (sample SAMEA4836093, study PRJEB28245) | human gut metagenome | biome: gut microbiome; material: fecal sample | place: Denmark | collected 2008 | reverse complement strand
TATGAAAAGAATTTTACTTAGTCTGACCGCGATTTTTGTGGTAATGACTATTGCTGCCAGGACGCAGTTGCCGAGGACGGTGCAGGGTGTGCCTTACACACCTAAGGCGGCCGACGGAAAACTTCGGGCGGCATCAGATTGGGAGTGGGCAACTCCCGACGACATGGCGGGTGATGCGAATTTCACCTTCGACATGATCAAGAACTGGACCGGAGAGGGCGAAAACAAAGCCGCTCTGGTGATTCAATGGAACTACGACGACGAGCCGGCGGCTTTGGTGTTCGGCTATCGTTGGACAGGTCAAGCCACTGGTGCCGACATGCTTAAGGCGGTGGTGAAAAACAATCCGCGCCTGTATGCATTGATGCAGTACACAAACGTTAGCTCGCCGACCGATCCCAATGGCGGCTACACCCTCAACGGTATCGGCTGGGACGTGGACGATGACGGCGACATTGCCCTTATCGACACTGGCAAAGGCAATCAGGTCTACGAGTCGGAAGACGGATTTTTTGAACATCCGCGCGGCTACAAGCCCGGACAGGGCGGTTCCTCGGATTATGACTATGACAACTGGAAGGCGCGCGACACGGATGATATGTGGGGCGCCGGATGGTATTCTTCGTATTGGTCGTATTGGGTGAAGGACAATGCTACAGACAATTTCAGTTATTCAAGTTGGGGCGTTTCAGCCCGCGTGCTTGAGAATGGCAGCTGGGATGGCTGGAACTTTGCCAAAGACATGATGTCATCCGAGTGGAAATCGTTTGTCGCAGCGCCGCTGCCTATTCCTGCGGATGCAAAGACAGTGTTTGTAAACGAAGGCTTGCGCTATGAACTGAAAAGTTATTCTGCAAAAACCGTAAAACTTACTGCTCCGGAAACAGGTGTCTACACAGGCGAGGTTGCTGTGCCGTCGACATTTGTCGACGAGGGCGTGACATATACCGTGGTTGAGGTAGACAAAAATGCTTTTGCCAACTCGACAGTGACAACGGTCACTCTTCCGGCAACAGTGACTGCCATAGGAAAAGAAGCGTTTAAAAACTCCACTATCGCCACGCTCAACGTGCCATCGGTCGATGGCGTGACAAAAATTGGCGACGGGGCGTTTTTCGGATGCTCCAACTTTGCCACTCTCTTTATGCCGTCGTCGATGACGTCGATTCCCGACAGTATGTTTGAGGGAACGGCGATTGCCGACATCAAATTCCCTGCGCATGTGGAAGCGGTTGGAAAACGTGCGTTTGCCGCATGTCAGCAGCTTGCCGGAGTAGAGATTCCGACAACGATAACTGCAATCGGAGATGAAGCGTTTGCCGAGTCAAATGCAATCACATCTGTAAAAGTTGCATCGACATATCCTGTCGCGATTGCCGACAACGTGTTCAGCGCGGGAGCTTATGCCAATGCGACTCTTGAAGTGCCAAACGGCTACACTGCCGACTATGCGGCGGCTGCCGGATGGAAAAACTTTACCAATGTAAGCGAATATGTCCTGGATGTCAAAGTAGGCGACATTTTCAAAGTAGGCGGAATGACTTATGCCGTGACTGCGGTAGGAGAGTCGAACAATGTAAAAGCCACCTACTGCAAGGTTGAAGGCACTCCAGACCGTAAAAAAATCGAGGCAGCCAACAAGGCTGGATATGTGGGAGAGATCACAATCCCTGCGTCTGTGACTTTCCAGAATGTGGATTTCAACGTGACTGAGATGAGCGACAGCACATTCTATGGTGCGTCGGAACTTACTCTTGCCAGAATAATCGCACCGGTTGTTTCTTTGGGTGATTATGCTTTCTTCGACTGTACGAAACTTGAATCTGTCGACCTTCCGTCAACGCTTAAAAGACTGGGCACATATGCATTTGCTTATTGCAAGAGCATGCCGAGCGTGACTCTGCCTGACGGGCTTACGGATTTTGGCGAGGCGCGCACATTCGCGTGGTGCTCAAAACTGAGTGAAATCAATTTCCCGGAGGGAGTTACGGCTTTGCCTGAATATTGCTTCTACGGAACAGGATTCTCTGGAATCAGATTGCCGTCGACTCTCCGTACTGTAGGCCAGAATCTTTTCCAGAGTTGCCCGTCGTTGCGTAAGGTGATTATTGAAGACGGACTTACGGAGATTTCTGACTATATGTTCAGCTCTTGCAGCAGTCTGGTTGTGGTAAAGATGCCTGACACTGCTACAAAAATCGGAAACTATGTTTTCCAGAATTGCACATCGTTGCGTATGCCGGTATTGCCTGCCGGACTTACTGAGGTGCCTAACTATATGTTCAGCAAGTGCAGCTCGATGGAATCAATCGAGCTTCCTGAAACGGTTACGAGCATTGGCAATTATGCATTTGAAAATTGCAGCAGCCTTGAATTTTCACTGCCTGCCGGCGTGACTAATTTGGGTAAAGGCGCGTTCAAGAATTGTAAGCTTATAAAGGAATTTACGATGCCTGCGGCGATGACTGAGATTCCTAATTCATTGTTTGCTGGTTGTGAGGGTCTTACTACTTTGAAAATCGGAAAAAGCGTGAATGCAATCAAGGGTTATGCCTTCGACGGCTGCAATATGCTTGCCAACATTGTTTATGCCGACGGTCAGACTGGAGTGAACCTCCCGTCGACATTGACATCGATTGAAGCGTATGCCTTCAGAGGGTGCAAAGCTGTCGGAACTTTAGTGCTTCCGGAGGCGTTGGCATCGTTGCCGAGCTACGTTTTTGAAAATGCTGGATTGAATAGGCTTGTTCTTCCTCAAAAGAAGATGAACTACAACAACACGAATTTGGTTTACGGATGTACGGGCATAAAGGTATACTCTCCTGTAACCGAACCCGGAACGACTGGAAGTTATACATGGCGCGTGAAGAACGGCTCGCCTGCGACGTTTGCCGAAATTGTTGTCCCTGCGGGATGTGAGAGCGCATACAGCAGCATTGACTATTGGGGAAAATCTAAATTGACAGCACTTCAGCTGGAAGGGATTCAGCTGGTTGAAGGCTCGGCGAAGAAGGTTGGTGGAAATCTTGTCATTTCAGGCCGGATTGCCGGAACTTATGACGATGCTCATGCGCCTGCCGCATTTACGCAGTTCAACGACGGCGTGTTGTTCAAGGGCAAGACTGTGAAAGTGGTCTGCAAAATGGCATCGGCGACGCTCGACATTGCCAAGGCGGCCTCGGTGACGGAAACGACGGTTGGCGACGACGCTACGTTTACGGTTACCATGCCCGACACAGAGAATGCCGATATGTTGAGATTGATTGTTCAATACGAAGATAACGGATCAACATATACTGCAGGGTATCCGGAGATGATCAATGTCGAAAAGACGTTTGCTTTCACAGATGCGGAATATGACGCCCATTTCGACGAGTCGTTCACTCCGACGCTTGTGTTCTATAAAGATGCGTATTCGCTGGATAAAATTGAATTCTCGTCGAGCAACACGGAAGTGGCAAGCGTGAACAAGCGCACGGGTGCGGTCAGCGTTAAGCGCGTTGAGGGCGACGCTGTGATTACAGCGGCGTTGAAGACCGACCCTGCTGTCAATGCAACGATGACGGTGCATGCCGCGCTGCGCAATCCGGTTACCGGCTTTGTGCTTGGCAACGGCGACAAAACCATCAATCTGACATATCTCGACATTCTTGCACTGTCGCCTACGGTGGAGCCGGCAAATGCCGACATTCAGACCTACGACATCAGCGTAAGCGATCCTGAAGTGGCTACAACCTACGCCGCAAAGGCGTTCAACCCGTTGCGCAGTTTCTGGGAATTGATTACGCACAAGACAGGCACTGTCGACGTTACGTTCACATCGCAGGACGGTTCCGGCGCATCGACAACTTATACGGTCAACGTGCTTGAGCCAAACCGCGAACCTCTTGCCGACAGTTATCAGAATGGCACGTTCTGGCTCAACGAGGATTGGTTCGGACATTCTAACGGCTCAATCAACTATATTACCGACAAGGGCGAATTGAAATACCGTGTGTATGAGGCGCAAAACCAGTATCAGTCGTTTGGTTGCACGTCGCAGTACGGTATCATCCATGGCGACAAACTTATCGTGATGTCGAAGCAGGCAACCGACGGCGGCGACCCTCGCAAGGGCGGCGGTCGTGTTGTAGTGGCTGATGCCAAGACGCTCAAGAAATTGGCTGCGTTCGACTATATCGGTGCGGACACCGACGGTGACGGCAACGGCAACGGCGACGGACGCGCATGTGTCGGCGTTTCTGAAGACAAGGTTTATCTCGGCTCGACAGCCGGCATTCAGGTGCTTGACACCCGTAAGCTCACTTTGGGCGGAATGGTCGACGGTATCACTTCCGGTGAGAACCAGTACAACGGACAGATTGGCGACATGGTTGCCATCGGCAAATATGCGTTTGCAATCCAGCAGGGTGTGGGTGTGCATGTCATAGACATCGCCACAGACAAGGTGGTCAAGACATTCCCGGTAGAAAGCAACGATGCTTCTGGCGTTTCCGGCATGGGCTATCCTCAGGGTATCACTGTCACTGCCGACGGCAATGTGTGGGTTGCCACTACTGCCGATACCTCAAGTGGTTTGTGCACATTCCGTTGCATCGACCCGAGCACGCTCGACGTGACCGACAGTGTTGACCTTCCGGAGGGACAGCGTGTCACTTGCGGATGGGGCGCATGGCGCTCAACCAATTTCTTTGCTTCAAAGAGTGAAAACGCCATTTGGTATGGTGCCGGAGTTGAGGCTTCAATTGTTTCGGGCAACACGGGCTATTACAAGTGGACCGTAGGTTCCGACATCGCAGGAATCCAACCGGTGTTTGTGTTCCCAAACAATTTGCCGGGTGTTGACAGCAAAACGTTCCAGGCTCCTTATGCCGGTGTGCGCTACGACGACCGCAAGAATCAGCTGCTCGTGGCTGCAACCCATGGTGCTTCGTCAAACTATCGTTACAATTGGCTCCACTTTGTTGACTGCAAGACTGGCGACATCGTGAAAACAATCAAGCTGAAGGATTATTATTGGTTCCCTTCAATGCCGATTTTCCCCGATAAATATGCTCCAGAGTTCAGCGATCTCCCTGAGGTGAGAGTTGATTTGGCAAAGGTTGGCGACATATTTACAATCGACCTTAAGGATTATGTGACCGACAAGGACAATATCGATGCGGCAATACGCTTGTCGATTGTAGGAGGCGACGCTGTCGCTGCCGACAACACGGTCTCTGACAAGAGTCTGGTCAACGCTACGCTTGAAAACGGTGTGCTTACAATCACTCCGTTGATTGCCGGTCACGGTAACCTCAATGTAAAGGCGGAGTCAAACGGCAAGACCACTACGATCAGCATTCCTTATGCTGTGGAGAATTCGGATTCAGGCATTCACAATGTTGATGGCGCTGCCGGCACATTGTCGGTTTGCGACAATATTGTAACTGTGAAGAATATGGCAGGAACCACCTTCGCGGTCTATGACATGGCGGGCCGTGTTGTCGGTGCGTTTGTTGCCGAATCTGATTGCGCACGCGTGGCATTGACGCTTCCGTCAGGAGTTTACGTCGTTGCGTCAACCAACGGCAGCCATACGCTGAAATTTTCAATCCAGTAAGTATTAATCAAGTGAGCTTGAGCGGTTGTTGACCGTTCGGGCTCACTTTTCAATGTGCTTTTTAAATGAAAATATTATCACGAGCAATAATCGTTGCGGCATTTGCCGCCGGAGTCTTGAATACAGTCAAGGCGTCGGAGACTGACTACACGAAAGGCATCATGATTGTCAACGAAGACTGGTATGGACACCAGAATTCAACGGTCAATTACTTGTTGCCCGATGATATCGACGGCGATTATTGGCGCTACCGGATTGTGCAGGCGGAGAATCCAGGAAAGGAATTGGGCTGCACGAATCAGTATGGTGCCATATGGAACGGACGGATGTATCTGATTGCCAAACAGGAGAAAGATCCAGGGGCTTCTGTAGTGGGCGGACGCATTTCGGTGACCGACGCCAAGACAATGAAGCTCATCAAGCAGCTTCAGATTATCGACCCCTCGGGGAGGCAGTGCGACGGCCGTGCTTTCTGCGGAGTGACCGACAAAAAGGGGTATGTGTCGACGAGCAACGGCATCTGGGTGCTCAATCTTGAGACTCTTGAGATTGAACGTCAGGTGGAGGGCTCGGGCAACCCGAATCTCGGTGACGACGACAAGCCCAACACTGATTCCGGCAGTTCGTTGTATTATGGGCAGACGGGAACGATGGTTCTTGCCGGTGGAAAAGTCTTTGCCGTGCATCAGCAATATGGACTGCTGGTGGTCGACACGCAGACCGACAAGGTTGTCGATGTGCTCGACATGGGTATTGTCGATGATGTTGTTGAAGCGGAAACAGGCAAACGCCCAGCTTCGGGAATAGGCTCGACGATAGTGCGGTCGAAAGACGGCAATCTGTGGTATGCAGTAGCCAAAAACGTGCAGGGCATGGGAGCGACGTTGCCATATGTGGTCAAGGTCAATCCTACAACGTTGGAGCGCGAGGTGGTGCATATCGACGGCGAAGGAATGTATCCGCCGTCAAACTCCTGGTATGCATGGACTCCCGACCCGATGTGCGCGTCGCGGGTGACCAACAGCCTTTATTGGTGCGGCGGCGCCAACAGCTGGTTTACGACCTATTGCGTTTTCCGTTTCGATACCGACAGCCATAAGATTGAGAAAATCATCGATTTCTCTTCGGAGCCTGGCGATTGGCATATCTACGGATGCTCGCTTGGCATCCATCCGCAGACCGACGAGCTGTATGCTTCGGTGTTTCATCAGTTTCAGGACCAGACGTACGCCACACGGCGCTATACATCCGACGGAGTCCTGAAGAATGTCTATCCGATGATTGCCAACTATTGGTTTCCATCGATGATTGTTTTTCCTACCGACCCATACAACAATCCGGGATATTCTTCGGTTTCGGCTACGACATCTGATGAGAATATTATGGTGAAAGTGGTCGACAGGTCGATTGTGGTCGACGGTTGCCATGATTTCCAAGTGTATTCGCTTGACGGCAAGATGTGTGGGCCTGAAAATCTTCAGCCGGGCATATATGTAGTCAGGGCGGATGGCACAACGCGGAAAGTAATCGTGAATTAGGATAAGTTTAGATAGTATTATAGTTTAGTTTTTAGCAGTTGAGGCGGAACGTCGGACGACGTGCCGCCTCAATTTGTTTTCAACAGGCTGTCGACAAAGGCGGTTGGCAAGTTGTTGGTAATTCTTGGAAGAAAGAAGTAGGCAGTTTCATTAAATCTTCCTACATTTGTCGTTGAAAAGAATGAAGTATGGAGAACGTTAACGATATAAAGAATTCCAAGGAATACAGTGATTTCCGTGAATACCAGGAATTCCGCAAATTCAAGGCGGAGCAATGGAAGTCGGCTCGAAGCAAGGCGCAGTTTACCGACGACGCGAAGATTCAGCCTCAGGACAAGGAGATTGAAGACGCGGTGCTTGGAGCGTTGATGCTTGAGCGCGATGCCTATGCCATTGTGTGCGACTTGTTGCGACCGGAGTCGTTCTACGACCCTGGAAACCAAAAAATTTATGCTGCAATCAACAAGCTCGGTGTGATGCAGCAACCCATCGACATGCTTACCGTCACGCAGCAGCTGCGTGCCGACGGCGCGCTCGACGATGTGGGCGGTCCGGTGCGCATCTCTGAATTGACATCCAATGTGGCTTCGGCGGCGCATATTGAATACCATGCGCGCATCGTGGCTCAGAAATTCTTGGCGCGCCGACTGATTTCGTTCTGCTCTGAGATAGAGAAAAAGTCGTTTGACGAGTCGTATGACATCGACGACCTTTTGCAGGAGGCTGAGGGTAAATTGTTTGAAATCTCGCAGGGAAACTTGAAGAAGGACTTCACGCAGATTGACCCTGTAATCAATTCTGCCATGGAGCAGATTGAGGCCGCCGGCAAGCGTGAAAGCGGCTTGAGCGGTCTGCAGACCGGTTTCCACAATCTTGACAAGCTGACGTCGGGATGGCAGAACTCCGACCTTATAATCATTGCCGCACGTCCGGCGATGGGAAAAACGGCGTTTGTGCTGTCGATGGCGAAGAATATGGCTGTCGACTACAACACTCCGGTGGCGATATTCTCGCTTGAAATGTCAAACCTTCAGCTGGTCAATCGTTTGATTTCAAACGTTTGCGAGATTGAGGGCGAGAAAATCAAGAGCGGACGTCTGAGCCGGCAGGAGTGGGAGCAGTTGAACTCGCGTGTGCGAAGCCTTTTCAGCGCGCCGCTTTATGTCGACGACTCTCCGTCTCTGTCAATCCTCGAGTTGCGCACGAAGGCGCGCCGTCTGGTGAAGGAGCATGGTGTGAAGATTATCATAATCGACTACCTTCAGCTGATGAACGCTACGGGTATGAAGTTCGGAAGCCGCGAACAGGAGGTGAGTATGATTTCACGAAGCCTCAAGCAGTTGGCCAAAGAGCTTAACATCCCGGTAATCGCACTGTCGCAGTTGAGCCGTAAGGTGGAGGAACGCAACGACGGCAACAAGCGTCCGCAGTTGAGCGACCTTCGTGAGTCGGGTGCCATCGAGCAGGATGCCGATATTGTTTGCTTTATCCACCGTCCGGAATATTATACGCGTTCTACTACAGACGCTGAGAACAGGGATATCCGCGGCATGGCTGAGTTTATCGTGGCGAAGCACCGTAGCGGTTCGGTCGACGATATTGAAATGACGTTTGTCGCACGGTTCGCACGTTTCCAGAACCGTTCGGAGCCAATGCCGTTTGAGAAGGGTACGATGGCGTCGAAAATCAATGACGACCCGGGACCGCAGGAGGTCTACATTCCTGCGCCTGCCGACGGACAGCCGAATGCTGTCGACGCGTCGGCTATGGGGCTTGGCAATGATGCGCAGGGCGGACCGATGCCTGATTTCTTAAGTGAATAATTATGGGTTTCGGGGAAATAATGATTGCTGTGGCTTTTGCAGCAACCGCTGCTGTCGGTGGCGCCGCCGACAGTGTCATGCGCCGTCAGGCTGACGGTTTTCTGCAGGCGTTGCCCGACGGGTTGCAGCAGACACAGACTCTTGCCGTGGAGAAAGCCATTGCCGGCGACAATGCCGCTTTGATGGCTGTGCGCAATTCGCGGAACATGCGTCAGACGCTGTCGGAAAATGTCAGTGTGAGGCAGTTGTCGGAGTCGTTGCGGCTTTATGAGCCGAGCGGTGTCGACGGGAGGTTGCCGTTGCTGGTTTATTTCCATGGCGGCGGCTGGACTTTCGGCGGTCTGAACAGCTGTGCGCGGTTTTGCGATGCGGTGGCGGCTATGGGTGGCGTGAAGGTGCTTGCCGTTGACTATCGGCTTGCTCCCGAGCATCCGTTCCCGTGCGGACTGCACGACTGCTGCGATGCGGTGGCATACGCCCGCGACAATGCCGCTTTGTTGGGCATAGACGCATCGCGCATCAGCGCCGGAGGCGACAGCTCGGGCGGCAATCTTGCTCTTGCCGTGGCTCTTTCCGATGAATGCTGTGGCGCGTTGGAGTCGCTTGTGCTTTTTTATCCGGTCACTAAGGCTTTTGCCGACGGCTCGGAGTCGTGGCGTAAATATGGCAGCGGCTACGGGCTCGATGCGGATTTGATGGAGGCGTTCAACCGAGCCTATCTTGGCGGAACGGATTCGGAAAACCATGCCGTCAGTGTGGGATTGTGCAGCGGGGAGCAACTGAGACGTTTGCCGCGCACTCTTCTTGTCGCTGCCGGACGCGACATCCTTAGAGACCAGGGCTGCGAACTGGCGGAAAAATCAGGCGGACGGATTGAAAGAGTGGAATTTCCTGACGCCGTGCATCTTTTCATCACAGTGCCCGGACAGGATGAGGCTTTCCGGAAGGCTGTCGATTTGACGTATGAATTTATAATACAGAAACAATGATAAAACAAACCGTATTAAAACTGTCTCCAAAGCGGAGAGGATGCCATTTGATCACTTCTGAAATTATGAGCGGCATCCCGCAGCAGCTGCCCGAGACCGGGTTGCTGAATCTATTCGTGCAGCACACTTCCTGCGCGCTTACAATCAATGAGAATGCCGACCCCGACGTGCGTGGCGACATGGCGCGCATCATGGATTGCCTTGTGTGTGAGGGTGAGCCATATTACGAGCATACGCTTGAGGGGCTCGACGATATGCCTGCCCATGCCAAGTCGTCGCTTTTCGGTGTGAGCATTACGATTCCAATCTCCGCACATCGCCTTGCTCTCGGCACGTGGCAGGGCATCTATCTCTGCGAATTCCGCGATTCCGGCGGCAGCCGAAGCATCGTGGCTACCGTGATGGGAGAATAAAAAAAACGAAAAAAAACGCCTGCAAATCGATGACTGCAGGCGTTTTTTTATGAGATTGCGTCTGAATATTAGCACTTTGCGCCTTTTGCGCCCTTCACGCCTCCACCGAGGCTGAAGATGTTCTGGTCAAAGTTGGTTGTTTTCTGGCCTTGTTCGCGTTTGCGCTTCAGAGCCAGCTGCACGAGGCGGTCCATCAGTTCGTCAAACTTGATTCCTGTGGCCTCCCACAGATAGAACGACAGAGACCCAGGGATTGTGTTGATTTCGTTGACAAAAACATTGTTGGTGCTGGCGTCGACCATAAAGTCAACGCGGCTCACGCCGTGGCACGACAATACGCGGAATGTTTCTTTGGCGAGGAATTGGATGCGCTCCGTGATGTCTTTCGGCAGGTCGGCAGGAATGCGCTTGTCGGAAGCCTGCATGCCTTTCGCGCCCTTTGTTCCTCCTTTATACTTGTCGTCGTAGCTCAGGAACGCGCCGGTTTTGATAGGTTCTTCAAGAATTGACGGCTGGCAGTCGTCGCAGTCGCCGAGCACTGAGCAGTTTATTTCCTTGAGGTTCTCCACCATGTCCTCCACGATGATGCGTGTGGAGTATTGTTGTGCGGTCTCAACGCTGTCGAGCAATTCCTCGCGTGTCTTTGCGCAGCTGATTCCCACGCTTGATCCGAGGTTGGCAGGTTTCACGATTACAGGATAGCCGATTCGCTCTTCCACTTTCTTCACCAACTCGTCTTTCTCGCGGTACCATTGCTTGTCGGTAAACCATACGTAGTCTACCACAGGGATGTCGCAGTCCTTGAGAATCATCTTCATTGTCACCTTGTCCATACCGTTGGCCGACGACACTGTGTTGCAGCCGGCGTAAGGCACGCCGATGGTCTCGAGCACGCCCTCAAAGATGCCGTCCTCGCCGTTTGTGCCGTGAAGCACAGGGATGACCACGTCGATGGCTGCATAGACGTTGTGTCCGCCGAAAAGTTTTGTCTTTGCGCGGTAGAGGTTGAAGTCGCCGAACTCAGGACGCATGTAGACTTCTTCGCATTTTTCTACAAGGGCCTTCATGTCGCGGTAGTTCTTTACGTCGAAAAGTGCGTCGCCGGTCACCCAACGGCCCTGCTTCGTGATGTATACTGGTATGACGTTGTATTTGTCGCGGTTCATTGCGTGCATTGCCTGTGAGGCGGAAATCACGGAAATCTCATGTTCAACGGAGCGACCTCCGAAGAATACAGCAACAGTTGTTTTCATTTTCTTTTTGTATTGTTATGGGTTGTTTTATTGATTGCTTATTTGAAGGTGTCGGGCAGGTCGTTCTCGTAGAGCACGGTGTCGCCCATTTGCAGAAGCGAGGCAAGACGTTGCTGAGCCTCGGCAAACGAGTCGACCACAATCAGGTTGTCGTCGTTGAACGTGCCTGATTTCTTTATGCCCGCCACAATGGCGTCGCGGTTGTATTGTCCTACGACGATTGCCACATCCACCGTTTCCGCTATGTGCTCGCCGAACGCCTCGTTGAGAGCCTGCTGGCGGTCGCCGAGCTCAATCATTCCCGGCGTTACCACGATGCGCTTGCCGCGGGTCATTCTGGCAAGCACGTCGAGAGCCATCCGCGATCCGTGAGGGTTGGAGTTGAACGCATCGTCGATGATTGTCACTCCGCCTGGAGTGCGCTTCATGTTGAGGCGGTGCTCCACTTGCTCAATCTGGCTTACGGCATAGCGGATTTTGTCGGCTGGCACACCCAGTTTCATCGCCATGACAACGGCGGCGAGAAGGTTGGAGATGTTGCATTCGCCCACAAGACGCGTTTCGAGCGACATCACGGTGCCGCCTTTTTTGTCTGCCACGTCGAAGCGGGTGCCGTGTTCCGAATATTCAATGTTGCGCGCGGTGTAGTCGGCGTTTGCGGTGGCTTGCACGGCATAGCGCAGGCACGAAGTGTTGTCAACTTCGCGGTTGGCCACGTATGGGAAGTCATCGTTGACCACGCAGAAGCCGTCGGCAGGGAGAGCGTCGGCAAGCTCGAACTTTGTGCGTTGCACATTCTCTATCGATTTGAACGATTCCATGTGCTGTTCGCCCACAGCAGTTATTATGCCGTATTGCGGATGCACGATGTCGCAGATTTCCTTGATGTCGCCGCGTTGCTTGGCGCCCATCTCGCAGATGAAAATTTCGGTGTACGGCTTCAGCATCTCGCGGATGGTGCGGGTCACGCCCATCGGAGTGTTGAAGCTGCCTGGAGTCATCACCACGTTGAACTGTTCGCTAAGGATGCGGTTCAGATAATGCTTGGTGCTTGTCTTGCCGTAACTGCCCGTGATGCCGACCACCTTCAGCGACGGCATTTCGCCGATGATGCGGCGCGCGTCGTTGACATAGCTGTTGTTGATTGACTTCTCGACAGGCTGCATCGCTGCGTTGCACAGAGCGAGCACGCCCCACGAAAGCACAGCCATCGCTGTGAGCGCAGCCCCTGCGGCGGTGATGTTGATGCCGGCATCGGCATGTGGTGAGCACGACAGTGCAGCCACAACCAGCGTGGCGACAATCATAGCCGAGAGCAGACGCCACACGCGTTTGGTCATCACCAGTGGCTTTTTATATTTCTTTTTGAGTAGGATTGCTGCCTTGATAGCAAAAACAATGATTGCAATCGGCAGAGTCACTACCTTTGGAAACATCGAGACGAGAAGCAGGAACACCGCAAGGTCGGATATTCTCGACATCGAAGCATAGTCCTTGCTCATGCGCCACCACTTGAAGTAGCGATCGTTGCGGTAAGAGTTCTGCTGCATCATCTGCAGGTCGAACTTGTAAACCTGCAACAGGTAGAAAGCGGTTGTTGCCACCATTACGGCGGCGAGGATAGTCACGGTCAATTCCATTACTTTATAGTTTTGTCTTTATCTAAGAAACTGTTGATTACGGCTGCAAACTGATATGGATTCTCGAGGAAACTGTAATGTCCCACGCCGGGAAACTCCACCAGTCCGGCATCCGGTATTAGCCGTTCCATCTTGCGGGCGTCAGAGATAGGAGTGGCAGTGTCGGCGGTGCCCCATACGAGCAGTGTCGGGCAGCTGATTTTAGGCAAAGCCCATGTCAAATCTTCATTGACCACCTTGCTCAGAATCTGGCGCATACGCACCGATGCGCTTGAATAGTCGCTCGACCCCACGCGTTTGCGGTAGCGGTTGAGCATTTCCTCGCCTTTTGTTTTGCCAAGAAGCAGCGGCAGGGCGTGTTTCACCGTCTTGTAGGTGTAAACCTTGATGTAGTATTTCATTGAGTGGCGCGGCTTTATGCCTGCGGCATCGACAAGAATCAGTTTGCGCACCTTGTTGCGCGACGACAATAAGATGCCTACGCGTCCGCCGAACGAATGCCCGAGCAGTATAGGGTTTTCGATGTTCTCTTTTTTCAGAAACTCCTCTGTCAGGCGGGTGTAGTCCTCTATGCCCCAGACTGTTTGTGGCTCAGTGCTTTTGCCGAAACCGGGGAAGTCCACATTGTAGACTTTAAAATATGGCACAAGCAGCTTCTCGATGCTTGCCAGCGTTGTACGGTTGCAACCCCATCCGTGCATCAGCACCACAGGAATGCCCTCTCCCTCAACGCTATAGTTGAAGTTGACTCCGTTAATTTCAATTTGTTTTTCCATTTTCGCGAAATATCATTGCAAAGATAGTGCAAGCCGAGCGAAAAACATTCAAACTTGTTTGAAAATGTTTTTCCGAGGCGCAGCCTATTTTATGAAAAGATAGTGCAAGCCAAGCGAAAAACATTCAAACTTGTTTGAAAATGTTTTTCCGAGGCGCCGCCTATTTTATGAAAAGATAGTGCAAGCCGAGTGGAAAGAAAAGAACTTGTTCAATTTTCTTTTCCGAGCCGCAGCCTATTTTATTCAACAGATAGTGCAAATCGAGAGCAGAGCATTCAAACATGTTTTAACTTTTACGCAAAAAACGCGGCTTTTGTTGATGTTTACTTAAAATTTTATATAAATTCGCTTGGAAAAATTAAAAAAAAACAATTACATTGCGCTCGAAAAATATAAAATGAAAAATTACAATCCAATTATTAATAACCCAAACCTAAAAATTATGAAAAAACTATTATCGAGCGCATTGCTTCTGTTGGCAAAAGATGCAGGCCATGGAATTATCAGGTTGAATAAACAATAAGCATTATGATACGGATATGTATATTGCTGTTGTCTGTAGTTTTGGCGGCTACGGCGGTGGGGCAGACTGTGACGGGTCGTGTTGTCGACGATGAGAGCGGAGAGGCCCTGCCTTCGGCAAGCGTCTATGCCAAGTCGTTGGCGAAAGGCACCTCAACCGATTCTGATGGACGCTTTGAAATGGCAATCCCGGAAGGGAAGATGGTTGATTTGCGGATAAGCTATGTGGGATATAAAGAGACAACAATACAGATTAAGTCAGGAAGTGCGCCTGTTGAGGTGCGGCTGCAGCGAGGCACGGAGTTGCGCGATGTGCAGGTCTATGGCGCGCGTCATGACTTTGGCGTTAAATCCTCGCAGATGAGCGCACAGGTGCTGACATCGCAGCAGGTGAAGGAGGTGCCGGCATTGTTTGGTGAGATTGATGTGATGAAGTCACTTCAGCGTTTGCCGGGCGTTCAGTCGTCGGGCGACGGCACAGCGGGAATCTTTGTGCGAGGGGGTAATTACGACCAGAATTTGATTACACTCGATGGCTCAACGCTTTACAATGGAGAGCATCTGAAGGGCTTCGTATCGGCAATCAATGCCGAGATGGTAGACAATGTGGTGTTGTATAAGGGGGCCTTCCCTGCCCGTTACGGCTCACGCCTTTCGAGTGTGATTGACATAGGTGTGCGTGAGGGTGACTTTGAGTCATATCATGGCAGTGCATCCATAGGAATGTTGTCGTCGAAGGTGCAGGCTGAGGGTCCGATATGGAAAGGTCGCACGTCGTTTAATGTGGCAGCTCGCGCTTCTTATTTCGACGCCATTGTGCAGCCTTTGCTAAAAAGCGTGTACGACAATGAGAATGCGATGGAGCCGTATGCCAAGATGAATTTTTATGATGTCAACGCTAAACTGGTGCATCGCTTCTCGGAGCGTGACAGGCTGTCGGCTGTGTTCTATTGGGGCAAGGACGTTAGCAATTCTTCTCCTACCGATAGTGAGACTAATTTCGGAAGCAAGAGTAGTGAGATTAGAACTAAAAAAAATGAGACAAAAAACAATTGGGGCAACCTGGTGTCGAGTTTGTATTGGACGCATACAGCCGGCGACAGATTCCTTATGAATGTCAACGCGAGTTTCAGTCTGTATGACTATAGACTGTCGCAGAATGTGTCGGGATATTATGAGAGTCGGAAGATGGGACAATTGCAGAGGAAGACAGAAGAGGTGTCGGAAACACGTTATGATTCGAAGGTGAAGGATGCTTCTATCACTGCCGACTTCAGATTTCGCCCTGTTGCTGCCCACGATTTGCGATGGGGTGTCAAAGGCTCGTTGCAGCAGTTGTCGCCGATAATCCATGCCTATAGTTACAATTATGATTATACGCCGACTAAGGAAACGCGTATGGAAACCGACAGAACAATAGGCAAACGGCAGAACTTGCTGACGGCAAGCGTATATGCCGAGGACGATTGGACTGTGGCTTCGTGGCTGATGGCAAATGTCGGGTTGCGCTATTCGTTGTTTTCTGTTGAAAACAAGACATACGGCTCGCTTGAGCCCCGAGCTTCGGTGCGCTTCCTGCTTACGCCTGCCATGGCGTTGAAACTGTCGTATGCACGGATGGCGCAGGGCGTGCATCTGTTGAGCAGCAGCAATATCGTAATGCCGTCAGACATTTGGGTGCCTGTGACTGAAAAAATTCCGCTGATGCGCTCCAACCAGTATGCCAGTGGTGTCAACTATGAAATTATGAAAGGTCTTGAGGTGTCGGTTGAGGGCTACTACAAGACGATGGACAATGTGCTTGAATACAACAACGGAGCGTCGTGGCTCAATTGCACCGGCGATTGGCAGAGTCTTGTCAGCCTCGGCAAGGGACGCTCCTACGGCGTGGAGCTGATGGCTCAACGCTCTGTGGGCAACACTACCGGTTGGGTGAGCTACACATGGGCTAAATCCTTGCGCACATTCGACCGCCCGGGGCAGGAACTGAACGGCGGACGAGAGTTTCTTGCCGGCAACGACAAGCGGCATAATTTCAACATTGTTGTGGTGCAGCGGCTGGGACAGCATTGGAAACTGTCGGCGTCGTGGACTTATCAGAGCGGCCGCCGCGGGATATTGGCAAACACATCAATGTATGGCGGCGTGCTGCAGGAATGGGATCCGAGTTTCAGACCGGAATCCAGCACGCTTAAAGAACAGGAATATATGCAGAATCGTGATGACGCCGCACATTGGGCGGAAATGCCGGGAATGTTTACAACTTATCGTGAGCGCAACAATTATAAGCTTCCGGATGTGCACCATCTTGATGTGGGTATAACCTATTCGGTAAACCATCGGAGGTTTGGCGCGAGCGAGGTGAACCTGTCGTTCTATAATCTGTACAACCAACAGAACATCAACAGCGTTTATATCGGGACAAATAACAAAAAATATGTGCTGAAAGGCATTTGTATGTTCCCGTTTATGCCGTCGTTGACCTACACATTAAAATTCTGACAATATGAAACGGTTAAAATATTTGATTTCAGCGTTGAGCATCGTTGCGGTGGTGCTCACGGGCTGTGAGAAAGAGCTTGGCTTTGACGAGGGCGGTGAGAACCTCAATGTGATAGCGATAAGTATGGTGGCGTCGCCCGACACTACGCTGGAGGCGATCGTGGCGCGCACATACCGCACGGGTGTTGTCGGCACAGAAGGAACGGATGTTGAGGAAACGTTTCTGAAGGCTGCCACGCTGCGGTTTGCCACGGTGACATATTCGGTTAACGGCGCCTCTCCGGTGGAGATGGTCTACGATGCCGAGCATTGCCGTTTCCGCAGCGACTATCGTCCGAAGGCTGGCGATGTGATTGCGGTTTCTGCCACAGAACAGAATTTTCCGTCGGTATCGGCAAATTTCACTATGCCTACGGTTGCCCCTACAGTCGAGATTGTAAGGACTCGGAAATATCGGCAGGACCATCTGCTTGACCAACTTGAAACCGGGTATTTTGACGGTGGACAGGACACGGTGGTCGACATCTCTCTGAGGATGAAGGGGCTGGAGCCGTCGGGCTATTACCGTCTCAACGTGCGCAGCCTCACGGAGAAGGTTGTCGACGGCAAGACGGTGTATGACACCAATGATTGTTATCATTCCTACGATCCTTTGTTTCAGGATATCCGTCTGTCGAAGCCACGCAAAGGATGGTATAAGGATTTCAGCAACGTGTTTGCCGGCACGGCTGCCGGTGGCCCAGGATATGAGTGCACGGTGACCACACGTTTGCGCAAAGGCGATGTGGGTAAACGCATAGTGGAGGTGGAGTTGCAGTCGTTGACCGAGGATTTATACTACTATCTGAAGTCGGTGATGCTCTATCAGGTCTATTTGCAGACGATTAACGACGCACAGACGGAGGCTGTGCAGATACACAGCAACGTCGACGGCGGATTCGGTATTGCCGGAGGCTTGCTGGGTACAGAGAAGCGTGCGGTCGCATTCTGATGTATGTTTAGGATTTTTGGTTATATAATGGAGAAAGCACTTCCGACGCGATGTCAGGAAGTGCTTTCTTTTTGAGTTATGCTTTAGTCAAAGGCTTAAACAAGTCCTTTGCCGTGGCAGTTCTTGTATTTCTTGCCGCTGCCGCATGGACATGGGTCGTTGCGTCCCACTTTCGGTCCTACTTTGATAGGGTCGGTGTGGTGTGGGCCTTGCGGAGCGCGTGCTGCTTGACGCTGCTCGTCCTGTCCTGGATACTCCTCCTTGTGGGCGGTGTATTTGCGGTAGTCGTCGCGGCGTTCTGGCGCTGCCACCGGTTCTGCCGTAGGCATCGACGGCGACACTGACGTGTTGCTGTAGCGCGGTGCCGGGATGCGTGGGCTGTTGTCGGTTTCTGTTGCCTCTTCAGCCTGCGCTGGAGCCTGCTGCTCGCGTGGCGGTTGGCTTTGTGCCTGCACAGGGATTTGACCGCGTGTCAGCGAAGCCACGGCTTTTGCATTCATGTTGTCGAGCATTGCGTCAAACATCTTGAACGACTCGATTTTGTAGATTACCAGCGGGTCTTTCTGCTCGTAGCTTGCATTCTGAACCGACTGGCGCAACTGGTCGAGTTCGCGCAGGTGCTCCTTCCATGCCTCGTCGATGCTCATCAGCAAGATTGACTTCTGCCAAGCCTTGGCGATGTTTTTGCAGCCTTCGTTGTACGACTCCTCAAGGTCGACAGTGATTCCAAACACACGCTTGCCGTCGGTGATAGGCACGCGCACAAGACCCTTGCCTCCGTGGTTTTCCACGATGTCGGAAATCACCGGCATGGCAGCCTCTGCCATCTTCTCTGTGCGCTGGTTGAATGTGGTGATTGCCTGGCGGTAGATGGCGTCAACCTGCTTGTCTGTGCCCATCTTCTTATATTCATCTTCAGTGAATGAAGGCTCGAAGCCGAATGTGGTAAGCACATCCATGCGCAGATCCTCGTAGTCGCTTTGCGATCCGTAGCGCTTCACGATGTTGCCGGCAGTCTCGTAGAGCATATTCATGATGTCGATGCCGATACGCTCACCCATCAATGCATGGTGGCGGCGGGAGTAGATCACCTTGCGCTGTGCGTTCATCACGTCGTCATATTCAAGCAGGCGTTTACGGATGCCGAAGTTGTTTTCTTCCACGCGTTTCTGTGCGTTCTCGATTGAACGGGTCACCATGCCGGCTTCAATAGGCTCGCCCTCTTTAAGTCCGAGACGGTCGAGCATCTTGACAACCTTGTCGGTTGCAAACAGACGCATCACGGTGTCTTCAAACGACACGAAGAACACTGAAGAACCCGGGTCGCCCTGACGTCCGGCACGTCCGCGCAGCTGGCGGTCAACGCGGCGTGACTCGTGGCGCTCCGTACCGATGATTGCCAGACCTCCGGCGGCTTTTACTTCAGGAGTCAGTTTGATGTCCGTACCACGACCAGCCATGTTGGTTGCGATTGTCACCACGGCTTTCTGTCCGGCGCGTGCCACGATTTCAGCCTCTTTCTGGTGCAACTTGGCGTTGAGCACGTTGTGAGGGATGCGGCGCAGCTGGAGCATGCGGCTCAGCAACTCGGAGATTTCCACAGATGTTGTTCCGACCAGCACAGGGCGTCCAGCTTCTACCATCTTCTGGATTTCGTCGATTACGGCGTTGTATTTCTCTTTCTTTGTTTTGTATACGCGGTCGTTCATGTCGATGCGTGCCACCGGACGGTTGGTCGGGATGGTCACGACGTCGAGTTTGTAGATGTCCCAGAACTCGCCTGCCTCAGTCTCTGCGGTACCAGTCATACCGGCAAGCTTGTGATACATGCGGAAGTAGTTCTGCAGGGTGATTGTTGCGAAGGTCTGTGTCGCGGCTTCCACTTTCACGCCCTCTTTCGCCTCGATGGCTTGGTGCAGACCGTCGCTGTAGCGGCGGCCTTCCATGATACGTCCTGTCTGTTCGTCGACAATTTTGATTTTTCCGTCGTCGATGACGTATTCGATGTCGCGGTCAAAGAGGGTATAGGCCTTGAGCAGCTGGTTGACAGTGTGCACGCGTTCAGCCTTGATGGCATAGTTTTGTGCATACTGTGATTTCTTCTCGGCCTTCTCCTCGTCGGAGATGTTCTCGTTCTCCAGTTCTGCCAACTGTGTTGTGATGTCGGGCAGGATGAAGAAAGTCGGGTCGTCAGTCTTGCCGGTGAGCACGTCGATACCTTTGTCGGTCAGCTCGATGCTGCGGTTCTTCTCGTCGATTACGAAGTAGAGCGGATCGGTGACGATAGGCATCTGCTTGTTGTTGTCCTGCATGTAGAAAGCCTCGGTCTCGAGCAGGAGAGGCTTGATGCCGTCCTGGCTCAGGTATTTGATGAGCGGACCGTATTTAGGCAGACCCTTGAAGGCGCGGAAGAGCAACAGTGCGCCTTCCTTGCGCTCATCCTTGTTGTCGGATGCGATTTTCTTCTTGGCATCGGTGAGCAGCGATGTCACAAGGCGGCGTTGCGCGTTGACCACTGTCTCTACGTTCGGCTTGAACTGGTCAAACATCTGGTCGTCGCCTTTGGCAACCGGACCGGAGATGATGAGCGGCGTGCGGGCGTCGTCGATAAGCACTGAGTCGACCTCATCGACGATGGCGAAGTTGTGTGGACGCTGCACGAGGTCGGCAGGCGATGTTGCCATGTTGTCGCGAAGGTAGTCGAAACCGAACTCGTTGTTTGTACCGAATGTGATGTCGGCGTTGTATGCGCGGCGGCGTTCCGGGGAGTTGGGCTCTGTCTTGTCGATGCAGTCAACAGAAAGACCGTGGAACATGTAGAGCGGACCCATCCACTCGGAGTCACGTTTGGCGAGGTAGTCGTTGACGGTGACCATGTGCACGCCGTTTCCTGTCAAGGCGTTGAGAAACACAGGCAGCGTTGCCACAAGTGTCTTTCCCTCACCGGTTGCCATCTCGGCGATTTTGCCTTGATGAAGCACGATGCCGCCGATAAGCTGTACGTCGTAGTGGATCATGTCCCAAGTCACCTCGTTTCCACCTGCCATCCAGTGGTTGTGGTAGATGGCTTTGTCGTCGTTGATTTCAATGAAGTCTTTGCCTTGGGCGGCGAGTTCGCGGTCGAAATCGGACGCGGTCACTTCGATTGATTCATTTTGAGCGAAGCGGCGTGCGGTGTCGCGCACGATGGCAAATACCTCAGGAAGATATTTGTTAAGCTCGTCTTCGAGCACTTCAAGGATGTCTTTCTCGATTTTGTCGATTTTCTCCCAGTACGGCTCGCGGTTTTCATACTCCACATTCTCGATTTCAGCCTTGATGTCGGCAATCTCTTTGCGTTTGTCGGCAACGCTGTCTTTGAGTGCTGCGCGGATTTTGGTGATGCGGTCGCGCAACTCGTCGTTGCTCAAATTCTCCAACGTAGGGTAAATCTTGTTGATTTCAGCCACGATTGGTTGAATCTCGCGCAGGTCGCGCTGCGACTTGTTTCCAAAAATTTTTTTCAGGAAATCATTGAATCCCATAATGTATTTTAGTTTTTTGTTTATAATCGTGTTGTTGTGCCTCGGGAAATCCATTGTCGCGCCTGAGGCACACGGCGCTGTAGTGCCGCTTAGTCTTTAAGCGACAACGGCATCATGCGCGCGCCGTTGGGCGAGCGTATTCTGAGGATGCGTGCCACGGTGGGCGCCAGCAGCGCCGCGTCGATTGGCGATGTGATTTTCTGAGGCTTTACGCCCGGCGCAATGATGAATGCCGGCGCGCAGACAGCGTTGATGTTGACTTGTTTCAGCAGTTGCTGGTTGTTGTAGTCGTCGCGCACTTTCCATCCTGGCGCGATTTGCAGAAACACGTCGGCTGTTTCCTGCGACGTGATTGACTTGTGCAGCCGCAGCAGTGTCTCGCTGACAGGATTGTCGAGCACCTCGTCGACGGAGTATGCCTCGTCTACGCCAGCCATACGGCGCAAGAATGCACCCGACACTTTGCGCAGTTCCTCGACTGAAACGTTTTTCTCTTTTGCAAGTTTCTCGTTGAGATAGATTTTCTCGTTGAAGTATCCGTTCACCCAGCTTCCGTTGCCGTAGAGCGCCATCAGGTACATGTTGAGCAGCGACACAGCCTTTTTCGACGAGAATTCGCCTGTCGGGATGTTGAACCGAGGGTCGGTGGCATACATGTCGTCGAAATAGCCTGTCGGCGTCACGAAGATGCAGGCGTTGCCGCCAACGTTTTTCTCAATGGCGGCAAACAGACGCTCAAGCTGATGGTCGAGACGCAGATATTTGTCCTGCAGCTCGATGCGGCTGTCGTTGTCCGACGCATATCCGTAGGGTGCTGCGGTGTATGCGATGTTGAGCATGTCGACCGTGGCGCGTTTGCCCAGAGCCATGTCGTTCAGGCAATTGATGGCCACCGAGGTTATTTCCTCGTTGACGAGAGCCGAACTCTTGAATTTCTCTACGCCGTCGCCGTCCTTGAACGTGTATTTGAAAGGATAGAACGTGCGGTGGAGAGGAATGTCGGGATATTTGTTGATGTCCATGCTCGGACGCCAGGTCAGCGTGTCGAGGCGTGAGCGCAGAGGCATCAGCATGTTGCGGGTTGAGATGGTTGTAGGGTAGTCTTTGTAGAATGTAGACGAAGCCCATTTACCTGTTTTGTCGCTTATCCAGAAAGCGCCGTTGGCAGCGTGTCCTGCCATCAGAATGGCTTGTTGTGCGTCGGGGGCGATGGCGTATACGTCGCCGATGCCGTTGTTGTCCATACGCAGCTCGTCGCTGATAGTCGACACCTTTATCGCCATTGGCGAGAGCGTCTCGTCGGTGGCGTTGCCAATAAATTTAGGGTCGTTGAGAATCAGCGTTACGCGGCGCGCCTCTTCGTTGTAGACTGTGGCGCCGGTGATGCCGTTGACGTTGGGATAAGTGCCGGTGTAGATTACGGCTGTCGACGTCGTCTTGTCGAGCTGTGCCATGTCAAACACCACGTTGTCCAGATGCGCGCCTTCAGCCATGAGGCGTTTGAAGCCTCCGTTGCCAAACTGCGACTGGAGCAGGTCGAGATAGTCGCCGCGAAGTTGGTCGATTGATATGCCCACAATGAGCGTAGGACGCCCCGACGACACCTGCGACAAGGCAGACATCGCCACGAGCGAGAATATCATTGAGGATATCAGTCGGTTTACTTGCTTCTTTTTTCGCATCTCTTATAGTTTACGATAAAGCCTGCTGAACGCGCTAACGTGCAAAGCATCAGCGGGAAAAACGCTGCGTTTGCCGTTTGTGGCAAAGCCCGCCACGCGACAAGCAATATCAAAACAAGCGCAAAGTTAAGAAAATGATATGAATATACCCACTTTTTTGCTGATTTTATCCAAATTGTAATTGCCGGGAACAGGCAGAACGGGTTCAGCCAAAAGCCGAGCCAGTTGGGTGAGGTGGCTTCGTGTTCGGAGATGAAGATAAGGAAGAACACGAGGCATCCGGTAAGTCCGGTCAGCGTGAACCACACTGTGTCGAGCCAGCGCATCTGCTTGTGTCGCACCACGCCGAAGACTGTTGCGCCGGCGATGAGTGCAAATGCCAGCCAGCATATAAACAGGGGCGACAGCAGGAATGGTGTGGGCGGCAGAACGGCGTTTTCGCTGCCTTCCACGAGCGTGCTTGTGCTTTCAACGATGCCCACGCGTTGTCCGGTGGTGGTTTTATAGGTAGCGCCTGCCATCTCCTTCATCAGGATTATTGGGGCAAACATCTGCTGACGGACGGAAATAGGGCGGTCGATGCCTTGTCCGAGGGCAAGGTCGATGCCGAATTGATACCACGGGTAGTTGCAGCCGTAGTGCGTCATGATGTCGCGGTAGGTGGCGTCGGGGTGTTCCGACGGCGGATAGGAGAGTCCTCCTACGGCTTGCTCTATGAGGTCGCGCGGCCGCGTGGCGCAGTTGTTGAGCACGTAATTATAGCGATATTCACGGTTTTCGGGCAGGCAAAGCCGTTCAAGTTCGTTGAATAGCCATAATGCCTGTTGTTCAGACAGCCGCAGACGTTGTTCCACGACCTTAGAGCCTCTGCCGGCATATTCTGGTGTGAAATATTCAGTGGGGTATCCTCCTACGGCATAGTCGGTCTCGCCTTTGACAAAGCGGTAGATGAAATGAGGCTGGTTGAACGAGAACAATCCGAAGTTATACACGCGGTCCATCGTCGCACCGTCGGTGATACGGATGGCTGTGTGTCCGTACAGTTCAAACACCTCCTGTCCGGGAAAGCACGTCAGCAGGCTCACGTCGAGACGTTGCGCCTGTGCCGCCACGGGCATAGCGATGCAGATGATTATTAGAGCCAATAACTTTTTCATAATGCAAAGATAGTGCAAGGTGAGAGGAAAGAAAAGAGCTTGCTCAATTTTCTTTTCCGAACCGCAGCCTATTAAATGTTAAAGCGGGGGCATCCCGCTGTGGAATGTCCCCGCTCTATGCTATGAAAGATAATTCATCACCAATAAGTGAACTCATTTATATCGGTATATGTCGTACCGTTGATGATGACTTTGTCAGGGTCTCCGCTTGAATCCGTTGTGCCTTTGAGGAAGACATTCTTGTTGAACGCAGAGCCGTCGGAGTACCGGCAGTTGATAAATTCAATGATTGAATGCTGCTTCATGCATGACACAGCGTAGTCGTAGTCATAGATGGCGTTGCCCTCGGCGTCTTTTCTGTTAGGGGCTGTCGGAAGCCAGCGGTTGTCGGTGGCTGTGGTGTAGCGGCCAAATTCGCAGTCCTTGAACACGCTGCTGCCATAGCAGCGGGCGTATGGATACCATAAATCACCGTAGTCGAATGTGCAATTCTCGAAATAACCGTCGCTCCATCCCGACATCCATCCGCGGAATGTCGTGTTCCGGGCAATAAGTTTTCCGTTTCCGGGCTGATTTGTGCAGAGTTGGAATTTAGGACCGAAATTGCAGTTCTCAAGAATGATGGTTGTGCCTGGATCCATGGCAAACACACCATAAGCCGCTCTGATGGTAAAGTTAGTGTTTCTGACAGTCAGCGTTTTTCCGCCGTTCAGATAAATTCCGCCCCCTACGTATGAGTGCTCATTAGGGTTGATGATGCCGAGTTTCACATTGTCGAGCACCACATTGTCGCTGTTGATTTTGAGATAGCATCCATCGCTGGCGCCGGCGCTGTCGTCGCGGGCGAGCGTGATGTCTTTGAACGTCACGTTGTCGTTGGGTATCTGGTAGCCGTTATTTATCTTCAGCACAGAGTTGGTTCCGCCAATGATGACTACGCCTTCGGCAATGTTGGCTGGCAGTGCGAGCTGCACGTTGTCGGCGAGCTGCACGTGGCGGTTGTGGTGAGATGCTGCGTTGGCAAGCTCTTCGTCGGTGGCGATGCCGAGTGTGCCGATAAATGCAGGCTCAATCACAACGTTGAAGTCGACGCTGTTGGTGAGCAGCGATCCGTAGATGTTGGTGCGGTAGTTGCGCTGCAGCGGAACGCTCGTGAACGTGCGCTTCATCGGTGTCGTGCCGTTGGTGTAGTCGAGAGTGACGTCGGCTATGGTCTTGTAGTCGGGCACCAGCACGTAGTTCATCGACAGGTAGTTGTAGGCGGAGCCGGCAGGAAACGCCTCGGAGGCGTCGGGAATGTCGGCATAGGAGAAGGTCACGTCGGTGGCGTTGCCTACGACGCTGCCCGACGCAAGGTTGATTGCCGAATAGGCTTGCGTTGCAACTTGAGTCTTTGTCACGGTGTAGCCCGATGCCGCAGCGGCGGCAAGGTCGTCTGTGCCGATGTTGAGCTGTGCGTACGGACGGTAGAGTTTTACGGTTTGCTGAAGGTTGCCGTTCACGTCGATCTCCGCTTTTGCGAAAAACGCGTCGTCGGCTTCGTTGCTGCACACTGTGGGTGCGAGTGTTGCCACTTGTGTCGTTTCGTCGAATTTCGATCGTGAGCCAACCTCATCTGCGGCAGCCCAGAAGATTACATCATACTTCTTGCCGCTTGCCAGCTGGAGCTGCACGTTTTTTGACAATCCAGTCATTTCTACGGTTTCAGCAGCTTTGCCGTCAAACATTGCCAGGGGCTGCTGTTCTCCTTGTGGATACACGGCATATTTCAGAGACTTGATTTTCGAGGCTTCGCCGAATGCGCGTGTGCCTAATTCTTCTGGTAACTGGACTGTTAGCGATACAAGGTTTTCACCTTCGCTCTCGGTGGCGAGCTTAACTTCATCGCTGCACGATAAAAGCAACAAGGGTGTCGCAGCGATGGCAATTAAGGTCTTAAAATTCCCATTCATAATGTATTAGTTTTTAATTTTGTTTGGTAAGTTTTGCGTGTAAAGTTACAAACATAATATTCTAAATCAAAAAAAATTAGAAAAAAATTTATAGGTATGCAAAAAAAACGGGGAACGGATGCTCTGCATGGTCGTTCCCCGGCTCGGTATTATGAGAAAAAAGTGCTATTTCACGAACTTGCCAACGATGATTTTGCCGTCGACAGCAGCGCGGAATATGTAGGCGCTTATAATGCTCCTCGGCATCCGCCGAGTATATAAAGGAAAAATAGAGAACAATCCATGTCGGTGTAAACCGCATTGTTTGATTGCTCTCAAATCTGTCGACGCTTTCCAGAAACAGCCGCCGTTAATATACGCTGAGCAACTCCATGTCGAAGATTAGTGTGGAGCCGCCGGGAATGCCGGGCTGCGACAGTTTGCCGTAAGCCATTTCCGCCGGGATATACACTTCCCATCGGTCGCCTACGTGCATCTGTTGCATTGCGATGCTCCATCCGGTGATGAGGTCGCTGAGCCGTGCTGCAAGCGGAGAACCTCCGCGGCTGCTGTCGAATGTGCGCCCGTTGATTGTGCGTCCGGTGTAGTGTGCGGTGACAACGCTGCGTGCCGACGGCTTGCGTCCGTCTTTGTTGCCCGATGCGATGACTTTGTAGTAGATGCCTTTGGGCAGCGGTTTCACTCCTGCCTCTTGCGCCTTGTCGGCAAGCCATTGCCGGTTTTTCTCGATGTATTCTCTTTTTGCCATAGTCGGTGTTGCTTTATTTGAAAATGTGACGTATTGTTTCCAGCGGTTCGTAGAAAATCATGCGCGGACCTGAAAAGCGCATCACCTCGCGCATCTGTCGGCGCATCGACGGCTTGTAGCAGTGCACTGTGCATCGGCGGCACGACGTTTTGCGCTCTCCGAACGGGCAATGCTCCAGCCGCGACTCGGCATAGGCGAGCAGCTGACGGCAGCTGTCGCAAAGCTCGCTGTTGCCTTCTTTCTTGCGGCAGTAGAGGCGCACCATCACGCTGACCACGCGTTTCTCTTTTTCGATTCTTGACATATAATTGACGGTAGGGTGGAAATAAAAAAAGAGTCGCTTGAAAAAGCGACTCTTGCTGTGGGTGTTGACGGATTCGAACCGCCGACCCTCTGCTTGTAAGGCAGATGCTCTGAACCAGCTGAGCTAAACACCCTTGCTTCTCAAAAGCGTTGCAAAGGTATGGCGAATTTTTTAATCCTCCAAATTTTTTGGGGATAATTTTTTTGACAAAAGTTCGCTTGATGACGTATCTATTGGATAATCAGAATGATAATAAACGAAAAAAAATATGCCGTTATGATGCTTGTAGATTGGTGGAAATATAGTAATTTTGCAGAGTTATTGAAAATATCAATCTTAAAAACAAACATAAATGTCTCTCTCATCACTGACAGCCATATCTCCAATCGACGGCCGTTACCGCGGCAAGGTGGAGATTCTGGAAAATTACTATTCTGAATACGCGTTGATCCGCTATCGCGTAAAAGTTGAAATCGAATATTTTATCGCCCTCTGCAAACTTCCGTTGCCGCAACTTGCGGGCGTTGACCACACACTCTTCGGAGAGCTGCGCGACATCTACGCCAAATTTTCGGTCGACGACGCGCAGCGCGTGAAGGATATCGAAAGCGTAACCAACCACGACGTGAAAGCGGTGGAATATTTCATAAAGGAGCAGTTCGACCGTCTTGGCTTGGCTCAATATAAGGAGTTCATCCATTTCGGACTCACGTCGCAGGACATCAACAACACTTCGGTGCCGATGCTCATCCGCGACTCTCTCCACGAGGCTTACATGCCTCTGCTCGATGAGATGGTTGGCTTGCTCAACCAGTATGCCGAGGAGTGGAAAGACATTCCAATGCTTGCCAAAACCCATGGACAGCCTGCGTCGCCGACACGCTTGGGCAAGGAAATCCGCGTGTTTGCCTACCGCTTGGAGAAGCAGATAGAGCTATTGAAGCAGGTGCCGGTGAGCGGCAAGTTTGGCGGCGCTACGGGCAATTTCAACGCCCACCGCGTGGCTTTCCCCGACCGCGACTGGCGTGCGTTTGCCAAGAAATTTCTCAATGAGAGTCTCGGCATCGAGCGTGAGGAGTGGACAACTCAGATTTCAAACTACGACAACCTGGCTGCTCTCTTCGATGCCATGGCTCGCATCAACACGATAATGATCGACCTTGACCGTGACATGTGGCAATATATCTCGATGGAGTATTTCAAACAGAAAATCAAAGCCGGAGAGGTGGGTTCTTCAGCCATGCCTCACAAGGTGAATCCAATCGACTTCGAGAACTCGGAGGGCAACCTCGGTCTGGCCAACGCAATTCTTAACCACATGGCTGGCAAATTGCCGGTTTCACGCCTGCAGCGCGACTTGACCGACTCCACTGTGCTGCGCAATGTCGGTGTGCCGTTGGCTCACATGATGGTAGCGCTTCACAGCACCCTCAAGGGCTTGCACAAGCTGCTGCTCAATGAAGCAGCCATCAGCCGCGACCTCGACAATATGTGGAATGTGGTTGCCGAGGCAATCCAGACCATCCTTCGCCGCGAAGGATATGAGAAGCCTTACGAAACGCTGAAGGCTCTCACCCGAACCAACAGCAAGGTGGACGCCGAAAGCATCGCCAGCTTCATCGACACGCTCAAAGTGAGCGATGCCGTGAAAGAAGAGCTTAAAGCGATTACTCCTCATAACTACACTGGGTTCTAAAGCATTGAAACAGTTGTAGGAAAGCACATAATTAAAAAGAATGTTAAAATTCAGTTTCTGACAAAGCTTTTTTTAATTATGTGCTTTTCCATTTGAAAAAAATGCAGTTACTTTGTCGATGGAATTATAAATTGCAAAATTGATTTAAATCTACAAGTTTTTAAGAATTAAGATTACAAATTAATAGCAAAGATAAAAAAGACGCCGAGAGGCAGTATTTGTATATAAAAAACAATTGAATTTACTATGGAAGAGAACAAAAAGCCGAAAAGAAGACGCATCGGCGAGTCTCAGGAGATGAATGGCGAGTCAGGACACTTTGAGAAGGTTACTTACAATCCGAAAGCTTCGTTTGTGCCTACTGATTCAGCACAGGGTGCGCCTGTGGAAGGTGGAAGCGACGCAGCGCCACGTCAGGACTATCGCAGACCGAACTACAACAATCAGAACAGCTACAACAGTTATGGCAACAACCGCCAGGGTGGTTATAACAACAACCGTCAAGGCGGATACAACAATTATAACAACCGCCAGGGTGGCTACAACAACCGCCAGGGTGGCTACAACAATCGTCAGGGCGGCTACAACAACAACCGTCAGGGCGGCTACAACAACCGCCAGGGTGGATACAACAATGCCCAGGGTGGATACTCCGACCAGCAACACGACGGCGGATACAACAATTATGACAACCAGCAGGGCGGCTACAACAACAACCGTCAGGGCGGCTACAACAATAACCGTCAGGGTGGCTACAACAACAACCGTCAGGGTGGCTACAACAATAACCGTCAGGGCGGCTACAACAACAACCGCCAGGGCGGCTACAACAACAACCGTCAGGGCGGCTACAACAACAACCGCCAGGGAGGTTACAATAACAACAATCGTCAGGGAGGCTACAACAACAATCGTCCGGGTGCAAGTTTCAACCGCCAGGGCGGACAGCGTTTCACTCCACGTCCAAAACAGATTGTCTACGACGTGCCTGAAGTGGATCCGAACGAGGAAGTACGCTTGAACAAGTTTATGGCGAATGCTGGAATCTGCTCGCGTCGTGAGGCTGACGAGCTGATACAGCAAGGACTTGTGAAGGTGAACGGAAACGTTGTTACCGAACTCGGCTCAAAAATCAAGCGCGACGACGTGGTTGAATACAACGACAAGGTGGTTACGCTCGAAAACAAATGCTACATTCTGCTCAACAAGCCTAAAGACTGTGTCACTACAAGCGACGATCCAGACGGACGTCTCACGGTGATGGACATCGTCAAGAACGCTTGCAAGGAGCGCATCTATCCTGTAGGACGCCTTGACCGCAACACTACTGGCGTGCTTCTGCTCACAAACGACGGCGACTTGGCTTCGAAGCTGACTCACCCGAAATATGTGAAGAAAAAAATCTATCAAGTGTGGACTGACAAGGACATCGCTGAAGACGATATGCAGCAGCTTGCCGACGGCATCGAACTTGAGGACGGACCAATCCACGCAGATGCAATCAGTTATGTCAACGACCACGACAAGAACCAGGCGGGAATCGAAATCCACAGCGGACGCAACCGTATCGTGCGCCGTATGTTTGAGTCGCTCGGATATCGCGTGACTAAACTTGACCGTGTGTATTTCGCTGGCTTGACAAAGAAGAATCTGCCACGCGGACGCTGGCGTTACCTTACTCAGGAAGAAGTGAACTTCCTGAAACAAGGATCTTTTGAATAGAATTTTAAATCATACAAAATGAAACGTACAAAAATTTCAGAAATATGGGCGCCTGAGTTGATTGGCACAGACGTTTGTGTGAAAGGCTGGGTGCGCACGCGCCGCGGCAACAAGCATGTGCAGTTTGTGGCTCTCAACGACGGCTCTACAATAAAGAACCTTCAGATTGTCTTCGATATGGAGAAATTCTCCGACGAGGATCTGAAACCCATCACAACGGGTGCGAGCATCCACGTAGAAGGCAAACTCGTGGAGTCGCAGGGCAAGGGTCAGACTGCCGAGGTACAGGCGGAAACGCTTGAGATCTACGGCACTGCCGATCCTGAGACTTATCCTTTGCAGAAAAAAGGACACACTCTCGAATTCCTGCGCGAGAAGGCTCATCTGCGTCCGCGCACAAACACTTTCGGCGCGGTGCTCCGTATACGCCACACGTTGGCTTATGCAATCCACAAATTCTTCAACGACCGTGGTTTCTTCTATCTCAACACGCCGCTCATCACATCGAGCGACTGCGAGGGTGCCGGCGCGATGTTTCAAGTGACAACGCTTGACCTCAACGACATCCCTAAGAACGAAGAGGGCAAGGTGGACTATTCTCAGGATTTCTTCGGAAAGCCTGCCAGCCTTACTGTTTCCGGACAGCTTGAGGGCGAGCTTGGAGCAACGGCTCTCGGTGCAATCTATACGTTCGGACCTACGTTCCGCGCCGAGAATTCCAACACTCCGCGCCACTTGTCGGAGTTCTGGATGATTGAGCCTGAGGTTGCGTTCAACGACATCAACGACAATATGGAGTTGGCAGAGGATTTCATCAAATATTGCGTAAGCTATGCTCTCGAGCATGCTGCCGATGATATTGAATTCCTTGCAAAGATGTATGACGAGGATCTTGTTGAGCGACTCAAATCGGTTGTCAACACAGAATTTGTACGACTCACTTATACTGAGGGCGTGAAAATCCTTGAGGAGTCGGGACATAAGTTTGAATTCCCTGTTTATTGGGGCGCCGACCTTCAGAGCGAGCATGAGCGTTTCCTCGTAGAGGAACATTTCAAGCGCCCTGTAATCCTTACCGACTATCCGAAGGAAATCAAGGCTTTCTATATGAAGCAGAACGAAGACGGCAAGACTGTGCGTGCCATGGACGTGCTGTTCCCGAAAATCGGAGAGATTATCGGTGGTTCGGAGCGTGAGGAAAGCTATGAGAAGCTGAGCCAGCGCATCGAGGAACTCAACATCCCGATGAAGGATATGTGGTGGTATCTTGACACTCGCCGTTTCGGCACTGTGCCTCACTCTGGTTTCGGACTCGGCTTCGAGCGCCTTGTGCTGTTCGTGACTGGTATGACCAATATCCGCGACGTCATTGCGTTCCCACGCACTCCGGGTAACTGCGAGTTCTAATCGCAAGACATGACAAAATAATTTAGGACTGGTTTGAGGCTGAATGGCTGAAAATCAGTCCTATTTTTTTATAAAACAGACTGAATACTATGGGAAAAAGTAAATTCTTACAAGATTTCAAAGCCTTCGCGATGCGGGGCAACGTGATTGACATGGCTGTCGGTGTGATTATCGGCGGCGCTTTCGGTAAAATTATCTCTTCCTGACTTTGACAGATTTTGAACGCTAATTTTGTATTTATC
>UMHI01026086.1_pt1 | contig 32783 bp, 10 predicted proteins | sample 1965481 | NCBI WGS metagenome assembly UMHI01 (sample SAMEA4836093, study PRJEB28245) | human gut metagenome | biome: gut microbiome; material: fecal sample | place: Denmark | collected 2008 | reverse complement strand
GGTTGCAAAGGTACTGCCTTTTACCTTTCCCGCCAAACTTTTCAGCATCTTTTTTTGCCCCTTTTTTCAACTTTTTTCACAACACATTGATTCTCCGTCACTTATTCCGGAAACTTTTTTTCATCCCGTTTTCCTTCTTTTGCGACAGAAACAAGCCCCAATTATTTACACACATTATTATATATTTAAGAGCAGATATATTTTTATAAACATTCATGGCAAAATATTCTTATAATACGTCAGATTTCCGTAAATTTGTACAAGAATAGAAAAACGAGAACGAATGAACGAGGCTAAACTTAGTCAACTCTACTTGCGCGACACTGCTTTTCAAGATTTGATGCAGCGCCGCATCTACAACGTGCTTCTCATCGCCTCGCCCTACGACGCCTTCATGATGGAGGAAGACGGACGCATCGAAGAGCAGCTGTATTTTGAGTACACATCGCTCAATCTGAGTTCTCCCCCTCGCGTGGCACAGGCAAGCAGCTACGAGGACGCCCACGATCTTTTAAGAAGCAAGTCGTTCGATTTAATCATCGCGATGCCTGGCAACGACATCGGACTCACATTCCGCGAAGCCAAAAACATCAAGTCAAGCTATCCCGACATTCCGTTTATCGTATTGACTCCATTCTCACGCGAAGTGTCGCGGCGTCTTGCCAATGAAGACTTCTCCGGTGTCGACTATGTGTTCAGCTGGCTCGGCAACGTCGACCTGCTTCTTGCTATCATCAAATTGATGGAAGACAAGATGAACAGCGACAACGACATTCTTGAAGTTGGCATCCAAACCATACTGCTTGTGGAAGACTCCGTGCGCTTCTACTCATCAGTGTTGCCCCACCTATACAAGTTTCTGCTGAAGCAATCGCTGATTTTCTCAACCGAAGCGCTCAATGAGCACGAGCAGATGCTCCGTATGCGCGGACGCCCAAAAGTCATTTTAGCACGCACATACGAGGAGGCGATGACTTTGTACAACAAGTACAAGAACGAGATTCTCGGCGTAATCACCGACGTGTCGTTCAGCAGAGACGGAGAGAAGGACAAGCACGCCGGCATCCGCCTTGCCAAAGAGATAAAGGAAATCGACCCCTATGTCCCCATCATTATGGAATCGTCAGAGACCGAGAATGCAGTCTACGCCAAAGAAATGGGCATCTCGTTTCTCGACAAGAATTCCAAGAAGTTTCCTGTCGACCTTGGGCGCATCATCACCGACAATTTCGGTTTCGGTGATTTCGTGATACGCAACCCCGAGACCGGAGAGGAAGTGATGCGCATAACCGACCTGAAAGAGTTTCAGGACAACCTATTCAAAATTCCAGACGAGTCGCTGCTGTACCACGCCTCACGCAACGACATCTCGCGGTGGCTGTATTCGCGCGCGATGTTTCCCATCGCCGAAATCATTCAAGCCCATCGTTTCCGCGAAATCAGCGAGGCGGCAGAGGTAAAGAAATTCTTCTTCAACCTGATTGTGAAATACCGCAGGATGAAGAACAAAGGAGTCGTTGCCATTTTCAAGAAAAACCGCTTCGACTACTACTCCAATTTCGCCCGCATCGGCCAAGGCTCACTTGGCGGCAAAGGACGCGGCCTGGCTTTCATCGACTCTATCATAAAGAAATATCCGATATGCGACAATTTTGACGGTGTCACAGTGTCAATTCCGCGAACGGTGGTGCTCTGCACCGACATTTTCGACCAATTCATGGAAGAAAACAACCTATATCCCATCGCCCTGTCTGACGCCCCCGACGAGGAGATTCTGCGCTGTTTCATAAACGCAAAACTGCCGTCGCAGCTTAAAGACGACTTTCTTGCCTTGTTTGAGGTTATCGACAAGCCGTTGGCGATACGCAGCTCAAGCCTTCTCGAAGACTCGCATTATCAGCCCTTTGCCGGCATATACTCCACATATATGGTGCCGCGTCTCGACAACAAGGAGGAGATGCTGCATCTGCTCGGTGACGCCATAAAAAGCGTCTATGCGTCAGTGTTCTATGCCGACAGCAAAGCATACATGACCGCCACAAGCAATCTTATCGACCAAGAAAAGATGGCTATAATCATACAAGAGGTGGCTGGCGCGGAGCACGACGGATACTACTACCCATCGTTTGCAGGAGTGGGCCGCTCGCTCAACTATTACCCCATCAACGACGAGATGCCAGAGGACGGAGTGGCAGAAATTGCCGTAGGACTCGGTAAATACATCGTTGACGGAGGTCTGGCTCTGCGTTTTTCGCCAAGACATCCCGACAAAGTGCTGCAAACAAGCACTCTCGACCTTGCTCTGCGCGACACACAGACCCAACTCTACGCCCTTGACCTTAAAGACGTTGAAGGCGGATTCAAGGTCGACGACGGGTTCAACATAAAGAAAATACGTGTGCAGGACGCGGCAAAAAATGGCTCATTGCGCTATATGGTGTCGACTTTCGACCCCTACGACCAAGTGATTCGCGACAGCGAGTACGGCAACGGACGCCGCGTGGTTACATTCGCCAATGTGCTGCAACACAAAGCATTCCCGCTTGCTGAGATTGTAGACTTCATGCTTTCCGAAGGAGAAAAAGAGATGCGTCGTCCGGTGGAAATCGAATTTGCCGGATGCATCGACAAGCACGGAGAGACAAAAGGCAACGTATATTGGTTGCAAATACGTCCAATTGTCGACCGCAAAGAAATGCTCGATGAGAAAATCATGCATACATCCGACAGCCAGCTGATCATGAAGACATCCAGCGCTCTCGGACACGGTATGATGGACGGTGTCACCGACGTGGTGTATGTCAAGACGCAGAACTTCTCCTCGTTCAACAACCCTATGGTGGCACGCGAGATAGAGAAGCTCAACAAGTCATACGTAGAAGCTGACAAGGGATATATTCTGATAGGTCCCGGACGATGGGGCTCAAGCGACCCCGCACTGGGCATCCCCGTGAAATGGGCGCACATCTCAGCCGCACGCGTGATTGCAGAAACGGCACTGCCGGGATACCGCATAGAGCCAAGCCAGGGCACGCATTTCTTTCAGAATCTCACATCGTTCGGCGTCGGGTATTTCACCATAAACGACAAGAACGGCGACATCTGCGACATTGAATATCTCGACAGCATGCCTGCCGTCTACGAGTCCGACCATTTGCGTTCCGTGCGTTTCAGCCGACCGCTGCAAATCGGAATAAACGGCAAGACGGGATTAGGAATCATTGTAAAACCAACAACAGAAGATAACTGAACATATGTCAATCATAAACAACCTAAAAGCAATGTTGGGTTTTCCCGACAAAGAAGATATGGGCAACGAGAACTCATCGCAGACAAACTCGCCGTCTTACATCAACCCGTTCAAAAAAGAAAACGAAAAGCCATTGCCACCGCCTGTTCCGGAAGTGGCAAAAATCTCACAGAAGGATGTTGAAGACGCCATAAGCGATGAAGTGGTCGACAAGGTAACCTCTGTGCTCAACACGTCATTGCCGGAATACGTGCGCGAATGCATCGACAAAGACGCGCAAGCCAACTACGTGAGAAGCCTCATCGGATCAACGCTCACCGACTTCCTGCAGCAAATCAAGCAGGAGGCGGAGGAAGCCGCTCGCCAGCAATGGCAAAAAGACCGTATGGACCTTGCCAACAAATCGTCGGAGGCTTCAAAGCAGATGAACGAATACAAGACGAAAAACGAAGAGCTGCGAAACCGCATTCTAAGCCTTGACAGGCAGAAAACCACGCTCAACGACCGCATATCGACATTGGAAAACCGCGCTGCCTCAGCGGAGGCTGAACGCGAGCAGTATCAGCTGGAATGCAAAAGTCTGATGAACAAAATCAAAGTGGCGGCTGTCAACGATGAGGCGCTGCAGGCATTGCGACAGGACAACGATGACTTGCGCGCGGCAAACGAGAATCTGCAAAACGAAATTGCCGAAATCAAAGCCGACGCCGAACGCAAGGCCACCGACTCGGCGGCTCAAATCCTTGCCGCCAAAGCAGACGTGGCGAAGAAGGAGGCGCGCATTGCCGAATTGTCATCACAACCCGACGACACAAACGAGAAGGAGGCGGAAATCGAGCGTCTAAACGCCGAACTCGAGACCATAAAAAGCAACGCCAAAACCGAAGCAGAAGCGCTGACGGCACGCATTACGGCTCTCTCGCAGGCCACCTTAGAGCTGGAAGAGACAAAACGCAAACTCGCCGAAGCCGAAGATGAAAAGTTAGCGCTGAAAAATGCCCCAGCGACAAGCAGCGAGGAACTGGAAAAGCTCCAAAACGAACTTGCCGTGCGCAACAATGAGTTGGCAAGCATGCGGTCCACAATCCAAAGCCAGAACGACGAGCTCTATGCCTTGCACGAGAAACTTAACGAGACCGGCGACACCGCAAAGATGGCTGAAATCGAAGTCACTCGCGCCAAGCTCGAAGACACCGTGGAGAAACTCAACAATGAGCTGTCGCAAAAACAATTGCAAATCGACGACCTCAACAGCACGAAAGACGAGATTTCTTCTGTCTACGAGCAGTTGAAAAAGGAATTGGAACGCAACAAAAAGCACTATGCCGACAAGGAGCAGGAGTTCCGCCAACAGATTGTGGCGCTGAAAGACGAGCTGGAATCAGCAAAAAACGAGATTTCAATCCAAAAGGCAGAAAAGAAAGCCAAGAAAAAGGCTCAACACCATGCGGCTCCGCTGTCGGGAATATCTGCCATCGACTACACAACCGAATATTCCGACTGGCTGATGCCCACACCGCCGACAAACGCAATTCCAATCGTTGCCGAAGAGCCTGAAGAACCCGAAATAGAGAATCATAAAGAACCGGAAAAGAGTCACGCGAACCCCAACATTCCAGAGCAAATGGAACTGTTTTCATAACTATGGACTATACTACCTTATCTCCGGAACTTGAAGAGCGCGTGCAGCGCGCTGTCGACAATTTTATGCAAGGCTATGGCTGCTGCCAATCAGTGGTGGCGGCTTTCGCCGACATCTACGGACTCAGCGACGACCTCGCAAAACGCATTGCCGCAGGTTTCGGCGGCGGCGTTGGGAGGCTTCGCATGATGTGCGGTGCCGTGTCGGGCATCGTGTCGCTTGCGGGACTCGACTGCGGTCAGACCGACGGTGCCGACCGCGAAGGCAAATCGGCTTGCTACAAGGTTGTACAACAACTTCTTGAGAAATCGCGCGAGCAAAACGGCTCGCTCATCTGCGCCGAAATCCTCGGACTGAAAGGCCACGACAAAGCAGTGTCGACCTACGAGGCATCGCCTCGCACAGCCGAATACTACAGGTCACGTCCTTGCGCTGCCAAGGTGGAGAGCGCAGCCCGCATCTTCGCCGAATATCTCCAAGCCAAAGCTTCGTTAACATAAAATAACAGCATCAACAACAAAAAAATATTTAAATTTTCCCCCCCCCGTATTTGTATTCTTTGTAAATTTGCATCCGCTATTAAAAGCAGGTTAGATTTTAATCAGCACACTAACAATTAATATAGGTCTGTCACGACACCATACTTTCCAACTTCAATCAGTGTTTGTGGCATAGGAACAGGTAAAAAAGATTGAGATATATCAGACTGATAATTACACTAATTATTGGTTTAGCAATGGATATGGCTGCTGAAGGAATAACCGCCGACAGTATCTTTATCCAAAATTCGCGCCCAATAAAATTTGTTGTAAATAGAATCAACATCAGCGACCAAGATAGGAAATGGATTACTGATGTGCTTATCCCAGAGCTTCAAAGGCTGGGAGATAGGGGTATTGTTTTCGGACGTGCCGCCGCTTCTCCAGAAGGCCCATACGACAACAACCGTCGTCTGGCAAACCAACGTCGCGCATCGGTCGACGCTCTGCTTCGAAGCTACGGCATCGGCACCGACCACATCCAATACGACGTTGTGGCTGAGGACTACGACCTGCTCTACACCATGATGATGCTGAAACACGACGCCAAATTCCATGATGTCGACTCCTTAATCACTCTCTACGCCGACGACACCCAACGTCTTAAGGCGGCTATGAAGCAGCACGACGGCGGCAAGCTATGGCGCTACCTGCTGAAAGAATATTTCCCGAAACTGCGCGCAGTGAGAATAATTGTCGTTGACAAAAGGCTTGCCAACATCGACAGCAACGACCTGGCTCCACGACCTATAGCTGCAACCATTCCGGCAACTGTCGCCGACTGCCATCTGCGCATCCAAAATGCCGACATCACACCGGCATACATCATCCCAGCGACAACACCCGCCTCGGCTTTGCCGCGTCGCGAGGTGCTGAGCGTGAAGACAAACGTGCTGTTTGACTTTGCCTACATGCCGGGCTACGACCGCTTCTGCCCTATTCCAAACGTTGCGTTGGAATATTATCCGCTTCATGGTCATTTCACCTACGGTGCAAGTTTCGACTGCCCGTGGTGGCAGCACTATGATGAGCATAAATATTTTCAGGTCAGAAACTATCAGCTGCACACCCGCTACTATCTGCGCAGCGGCGACATCCGCAAACGCAAACCGGGAGAAGGCGCGGCTTTCAGAGGTTTATACCTCAGTCTATACGCGCATGCGTACCTATACAACATCTGCTTCGATGAGAAACGCGGATGGGAAGGCGAAGGCTGGGGCGCTGGTTTGGGTATAGGCTATGTCGTTCCGTTGGGGCGTTCCGGACATTGGAAGCTGGAGTTCGGGCTGCAGGCTGGATACCTCAGCACCAACTACGACCCCTATCAGTGGAAATGCCCCGTAGACCCCGACACCGACAAAGAGCAATATTACTACAAGTGGTACGGCGATGCCAAGGATTTCCAAAAGAGGCAGCACCGCTTCTCATGGCTTGGCCCTACCAGAGTGGAGATAACGCTCAGCTACGACCTGCTCTACAGACGCAACAACAAGAAAGGCGTAAGTCTCAGAAACCGAGAAACGACAATCAACTATTAGACAAAACATAGCAACAATGCGCAATATAACAAAACTCATATCACGAATCATCCTTGATGCAAGCCGCAAAGCCTGCAACAAGGCTGTCGTCATGTGTTTTGCATTGTTATGCCTTGTCGCAACGGGATGCGTGCGCGAGCCTAAGCTCCATCTCCACCAGGGCGGCGCCGACATCGATATGGAGATACCGACCGTCGACCTCGACTTGAAAGTGATATGGAACTACATTTTCAAGTACGACACCGAATACGACTGGCAAGCGGAGTGGATCTACGGATGGGACAACACCGACAAGGAAATGTTTGGCACTATCGGCTACACAGAGCCTGACGCCTTCGAGGTGCGCCGCTATTTCACCGGCAACGTCCAGTTCGGTGTCCACAATGCCCCTTACAGGCACTCAATCGTCGGCAACCACCTCCGAGCCAAATACGATTTCGGTTTTTGGGACATTCTTGCCTGGAACAACATCAACACTCCCGACGGGGTACAGAGTGTGCGTATCGACGAAAACACCACCTACGACCACGTCACGGCTTACACCGGACAGACAATATACCCGGCGCTCTACAACTCGCCGCAGTTCACGCGCTCCTTCTATCAGCCGGAGGAGCTGTTTGCCGGATACCATAGAGGAATTGAGATAAACAAGAATCTGGACGGATTCACGTTCGACGAGAACCGCAACTGCTGGGTACGGCAGCTCGAGATGGAGCTGCAGCCAGTGACCTACATCTATTTGGTACAAGTGATTCTGCGCAACAACGACCACAACGGCAGAAAGGTGACAGCCGTAGAGGGAAACGCCAATCTAAGCGGCATGGCTCGCTCCGTAAACCTCAACACAGGCGTGACGGGGGCTGACGCCATCACCGTGAACTTCTTCATGCGGATGAAGCAGGACGTTGCCGACAAGAACGGCGACAAGGTCGACGTGATAGGCGGAAAGGTGCTGACTTTCGGCATCCCGAAACTAAACCCGAGCAAACTTGACGCGCGAGCATATCTGGAATCGCTGCAGAAAGTGAGGGACGCCGACCTTAACAACCGCCACTATATTGACGTGAAAATGCAGTTCTACAACGGCAAAGACTCCACGTTCGTGTTCGATGTCACCGACCAGGCGCGACGGCTGTTCCGGGGAGGGGTAATCACGGTGGAGCTCGACATGGACAAGGTGCCTGTCCCCAACCGGTCCGGAGGCTCCGGCTTCGATGCTGTGGTGGAGGACTACGAAGAGAAAGAATGGATATTCGACATGTAATCAGTAATAAATTTAATATATAATAAACAATACGAACTATTTTAATTTTTTAATTTATGAACAAGTTTTTTATCGCAGCCGCTTCGACATTGGCTCTCGCCAGCTGCTCAAGCGACGATTTCTTGGGAGAAATTCAGGGAAATGAGCAAAATGGAGCCACCACCACAATCAACTTCGGTGGTGACACCGGCAAAATCACACGTGCCTCATCAACCGGCAAAACTGCAGCAGACCTCCTCGAAAACAACTTTGTCGTTGTCGGTTTCAAAGGCAACAAGACAGACGCTGCCAACAATGAAAATTATGCTTTCGACCACTACAACGTGAACTTCAATGAGAGTTCAGCAAACTCTACCTTGTCAAACCTTAAAGGATGGGAGTATGTAAATCAAGACATGACAGTAAATGGTGCTGGCAAATCTCTTGCTCAGAGCGGAGCAACGCAGCAGACCATCAAATATTGGGACCACTCTTGCGCCTCTTACGACTTCCTCGCTTTCTCAATGGGTAAAAAAGGTTCGGCGCCAAAAGAATACGCCACTCCGTCATCCGTTGACAAAGCCAATCTTGCCACTGCCGCCTACACACTCACCGGCGACGTAAACACTCTCAGCGAGTGCTACATTTCCGATATGAAGACCGCTGTGGAGAAAGAGAATGACTACGGCAAACCGGTAGAGTTGAGTTTCCGTCACCTTGCCAGCAAGGTGCGCATGGCGCTCTTCGAGACTATCCCAGGCTATGTGGTCAGCGACGTTAAATTCTATGCAGACGCCACCGGCACCACAAACTCTGAAGAAGGAACGCTCTTCGGAAAATTCAACAATTCCGGAACATTGACAGTGTACTTCCCTACAACAGGTATCGTCAACAAGGATAAGAAAGACTACAACAAGGCTCACGTAAAATTCACTGCAACAACCGCTGCAGGTGAAACTGCCACCTTGTCTTCTAAAGGATTCGGCGCTGTCAAATACGGCAACCAGGACGAAGGCACTATTAGAGAAGGCTCAACATACCTCAGCCAGAATGCAGCGAAACCTTATTACTGCGGCGACGGCTATCAGAACGTGCTCCCGTCGGAAGGTGCGGCAAGCGCCATCACTCTCCGCATCGACTACAAGCTCACTTCTGTCGACGGTTCTAAAGAGACTATCAACGTGAAAGGCGCCACTGCAACCGTTCCTGCCGAATACACTGAATGGAAGTCTGGTTTCGCCTACACTTACATCTTCAAAATCTCTCAGGACACCAACGGTTCTACCGGCGGCTCATCAACTGGTTTGACAGCCATTTCATTCGACGCCGTTGTTGTTGACGACGAGGCAAACGGATTCCAGGAAACAATCACCACTGTTTCTGACAACAGCATCACTACATACGGCTACAAGGACAACAAAGTTACTACCAACGGCAACGAATATGTCAACGGCACCGACATCTATGCAACAGTATATTCTGCCGGCGCTACTGTAGCTCCTCAGAAATTGTACACCGTAACTCTCGAAACCGGTGCCACTCAGACAATCAACGAGGCAAGCGTTGCCAACGCTCTCGTGAACGGAACCAACAACGCTACTGACAAGACTTGGACTGTCACCGACTACGCAGGCAAGAAGATGGTTGTGACAGAGACTGCTGATGGTTTTGCCACTACCGTAACAGAAGTTCCGGCAGGTCCAGGCTACACTCTCAAAGTAAATGCTCTCAAGTGGAAAGGTGTTGTCACCGACCCGGCTACAGAAACATACTACGCTGTTGAATACGTCAATGGAACCAAAAAGTCATACAAGATTGTCAAAGTTGTCAAAAACAACTAATTCTTTCTCCATGGCTCACGCCTTGGATTTTGACTAAAACATTGTGTCTGAGGTGTATTTTCATACGCCTCGGACACATTTATATGTCGGACGGGGGTTTCTACCCCGCCCGTCTTTAAAAAAAACAAGAAGACATGCAGAAACATCGCATCCTAATATTTCCTCTGTTGGGACTTTCCCTATTCTCCTGCTCTCAATCAGCGCCGGACGAACCCATTGTGCCCGACCCGGACAATACACAGACAAGCATTGCCTTCAGCAGCACAAACAACAACTGGCAGGATGCAAAAACAAAAGCAGCGGGCAACGGTCTCGAGACTATCTTCCAGACGTTCCGCACATGGGGATATAAAACCACAACAAACTCCCCGAACCCGTCATCGCCGCAAATTGTGATGGACGGATATAAAATGTCATACAATCAGGGCTCTGCCGGCAGCTCTACGACAAACACTGCCGACTGGGAATATGCTGGCATTGAAAATCCTATAAGTGTCACCCTGCAAACAATAAAATATTGGGACTACTCGGCAACGAGCTACCGCTTTTTCGCATACAGTCCCTTCAATCCAGATGTAAAGACTTCGGTCAGCTCGGGCGACAACGCTACCGCTACCTTGTCTTTTAATTTTGAATATTCTGAAGCAGCAACCGCTACTTCAACACCATACGCAAGCCGCCTTTGGCTTGCCTCCCCTTCGTCGACATCACCGGCATACGGGTCGTGCGTCACTCTGACTTTCGCGCCGATAATCGCAAAGGTGCGCTTCCGCTTCACCTATCCTGACGGAACGACCAACGTTGCGATAAGCAACATCAAGTTCCGCGACAGCCGTTTCGTCGACGCCCCGGCAAATGCCGACACCCCTCTCCGCGGCACCATCGACGCCGCCTATCCGCTCACCGGAATTCCGGTCGGCACATTTCCTACTCTCACGATGTCGAAGTCGGAAGCGGCTGATGCGTCCGGACTCCTGGTTCTCACCACTCCCTACGAGGAGGCTGGCGACCAGATACACATCCTCAAAGACCCTACTCTCTACAATAAATGGTACTACGTGCCGCCGCTCGCCAACATCCCCTACGAACAGGGAGCATACACTATAACCATCAACATTGGCGGAAAAACGGTGTCGGCTACAGTGCCGGCGCAATACATGCAGTGGAAGGCGGGCTGCCAATACACATACATTTTCAAATTGTCCGACACTGGCGACAGCATCTCTTTCAACGATTTGATGGTGGAGCAATGGCTTCCCGGTGCCGACATTAAAAACAACGGCTCAGGCACTGAAGACTGGTAAAAAGAATTGACTACAAGAATGAAACATATCTCAAAAATAACCGCTATCGCGCTTCTCGCAACGCTTTCTGCCTGCGAGGGTTCCGACATGCCCATACAGCAAGCCGACAACCACGGATACATCTCATTCTCGGCGCAACCGCAAAAAACAGCGACACGCGCCAACCCCTACGAGGCCTACGACCCTACGCGCCATCCCGCAACGATGGGCACGTTCGGATACTACGACATGCCGAAACGCTATGCGTCGGCTGCAAACACCATATTCAACAATGAAACTGCCACCTACAACGTAGCGACATACGGCTGGGACACTGCGACAAAGAAGCGCTGGACTGAATACACCAAGGCTTCGTCGTTCGACTTCTTCGCATATATGCCATATACCGGCGGCGCCACTCTTTTGCGCACCGCCAACAACACATATACCCTCTCGTTTCCGTTCGCCATGAGCGACGGCGGCAACCATGTGCCGGTAATCTACGACACAAAGGCGGCGCCGATCATCTGCGCCGTCCCGAGCAGCAAAGGAGCCATCACCGATAGCAACGGAGGCGGAACGGTCAGTCTGAAATTCGACCAGACACTCACCGGCTACAAGCTGCTCTTCATGCTCGGCACCAAGATGAACGCCATCCGCCACTTCCGCATCAAGAGCGTGACGCTTTCAGGCAGCTTCTCCACATCGTGCACAATATCGCGTTCCTACGTCTGGAATACAACATCAAAAAGTTGGTCTGCCTCTGCAATAACATGGAGCGACATCAAACGTCAGTCGTTTGTAGAGACACCATTCCCTATTGCCTACAAAGGCTACGGCTCCGCGGACTACGACGACAACACCCAGACCGTCATTGTCACATCTGCCGGCTACACGCAATGGGGTGCCGACATCTATACCATACCCGATGCCAAATTCCTGCCTGTCATCAACGTCAAATACGACGTGGAATTCATAGCGGAGGACGGTTCCACCATCGTCACCCGAAAGGACGTAACATCCGGGATAACCATCAACAAGGATAATTTCAGCAGCCTCACAACAGGCAAGACTGCGATGTTAAACCCAATACGCATCCTCATACAGCCACGCTACCTGTATGTGCTTGCCGACGAGGATGCCTATACGGGTCAATTATTGATAGACTAACAATAGATAACGACAATAAAGTGTTTGGAAAATGAGAAAACATTCAACACATAGCATATCACGAGTTTTTTTCTCTCTGCTCATGCTTATGATTGCCGAAGTCAATCTGACCCTGGCTCAAGGATTAAGCAGCAACGACATTAAAGCCTCATGGGATTTCAAAAACGGCACGGTCGCATATTCCATCGTTTCCGCCGACATCCCCGCCGGAAGCACATTCGCATGGACAGTGGACTCCAAGAGCGTAACCGACGGCATTTCCGACAGCGGACAGACCATCACGCTGCCGCTGACCAACAAGACTCGGAGCGGCGATGTGACAATCACGTCTGCCGACAACACATCGCAGACCATCGCTTTCAGCATCGAGCCGAAAGCCTATGGCGTGAACTACGACGGCAACCATTTCTATGCCGACTCTTACCAGCTATATCCCGACGGCACCGAGGGCGACGGCTCTAAGGAAAAGCCCTACCTCATCAGCAACGACTTGGAATTGGCAAGACTGGCGCATGAAGTCAACAATGGCGCAGCTCAACAAATGTTTTCTCAGAAATATTTCAAACTCACCAAGGACATCGACCTAAGCAAGGGTCTGTGGACTCCTATCGGCACGGCTCAAGGCATCGCGAAGGCTTCCGACGGACATTTCTTCGCCGGAAAGTTTGACGGCGACGGGCACTCCGTCAGCAACTTGCACATCAAATGGAGCTTCAACACAGCCAAAGAGGCTTCGTGGGGTCTGTTCGCCCGACTCAACGGCAAGGGCAACAACGAGAATGAATATGCGGCTGTCACAAACCTCATCATCGACAACGCCCGAATAGAGAAGCTCGAGGCACACATGCCTCTCAACAACGCCAACTACACGGTAAAGATGGGCATTGTGGTTGCCGACATGACCCAGAACGCGGAACTCAGCAACATCATAATCCGCAACTCAAAAATCACCGACAACAACGAGAGTTTCTCGACAAAGACCAAATTCAGAATTGGAGGTATAGCCGGATATCTGAACAACTTCGTGAGTCTGAGAATATTCAACATCTCCGCAGACACGGAGATTGATATGTTCCGGAACGCTGCACTCAACGGTGTGGAAGGACAAGTGACAATTTCATGCGGTTTCGGTGCGGCAAGCAAACTTGCCAACCAAACAGGCTATGTCGTATGGCCGAGAAACATCTATGTGCACGGTGCCGGCTTGAAGACAAGCGCCAACACCACCCAATGCAAAAAAGCCAGCGTGATGGCGTTTATAGCCGCCGACAACTTTGCAAGCAAGGTGAAGGACACATGGTACTACACTCCTGCCAACAAGGCTGCCGACACCTACGCCTACAACCAATACGGCGTTGAAAAAGACATTTCGGCAACCGACGCAACCACAGGAGAGCCGTTCGGAAAGGCGTTTGCCGGGCTCAACAACCTGTACATCAACCAAAACAACCTCGACAAGAGGCCGTGGTTATATTCAAACTCTTCCAAACGGTTCTCTTTCAGCTCAATTGCCCTGAAGGCGGAGCGCGGCACGAGCGATGTGCTCACCGTGACAACAGAAGACGGAGAAATCACTTCCGATGTCTACAACTGGTATGCATCGACCGACAACACTGAGGGTGAACAGGTAAACAGCTCTGCCTGCAACCCGTTCACCCTGCCTCGACAAACCTACTCCCAGTATGTCTACGCCATGACCGTCGACGGCAGCCAGCGCACCAACACCGTACTCGTCGAGGCTATCGGCATCACTGCCGAACTCGACTACGACACCAAGCCCGGCACATACATCGTTAATGTGAAAAACGACACGAAAGAGCATTTCACAAACGACGAACTCGGGCTCGACATCACATACGAATGGTCCGACAAAGAAACCTTGCTGTCGGAAACGTCCAACGAGTTTGTACGCCCGGAAACTGCCACCAACAAGAACCAATACAACTGTACGGTTACCGTAAAGAGCGGTGGCAACATCATTTTCCACAAAAACATCAAAGTGACTATCGTGGTGTACCTATGTCCTGAGGCGGTGAGCATCAACGGCACAACCTACGCACAGGGCGAAGACAACGACGACGAGGAGTGGGGCTACTCCCCGACACAGGCAATGAAGACGTGGAAAGGCGCCTACAGCAAGCTCGCCAAGACGGGTACTTGGGATGAAAACATCATCGTGCTGATGGGAACAAGCCATACCGACGTGACCAACAATCAATACACGGGTTTCAACATCACCAGCAACAACAGAGGCAAAAGCATGCTGAAGTTTGACGAATGGGCTAAAGCAAAGGGAGAGTCCACTCTTTTCCGCAACGCCACCATCACGGGCGACTGGGACGGCACCGACTACAAAGGCACTATCGAGATTTATGGTGCCGAAAAGGGTCTGCCGATCTGGGGCGACACCCGATTTGAATACATCACATTCAACAACGACCCTGTGACAAACAACGGCGGCGATTTCTACAAAATCATCTACTGCCAGTACAACAGCCTGGAGATGGGCGAAGGCATACAGATGACCGGCTTCGGGCAGAACTCGCCTGACTACGGCACCATCGACGGCGCTGTGACCACAGCCTTCCACATCTTCGGCGGCTTCAACAACGACGGACGTTTCTTTCCGCTGAGCAACAAGAAGAGCATCTCCGATTTCGAGCAGTCGATGCCTCACGGCAAGGAGGGTTTCAAAATATCAATCAAATCCGGTTTTTACTCCGCAATCAGCGCGGGCGGTCGTCAGACATCGTCTGAGAAAGACTACAATGGAGTGATGGGAACTCCGAACTTGCCGATAAAGTGCACAATCGAGATGGACATCGACCGCAAATGGAACGATGCCCACAACCCGGAAAGGAAAATCAAGGGAGAAACAAGCAAACGCAAGAGCGACTACGATGCCGGTATCATTCTCGCCGGAAGCCACGAGGGTGCCATGTATGCGGATGTCGACATAATAATCAGAAGCGGAAAGGTGGCGCGTGTCGTAAACGGTTCGCTGGGTGCGCAGCGCGACTTCATCCTCCCCTACAACGGCACTGACTACCACGTGCCAAACAACACCTATATGGGACGTGCAAACATCATGCTCGACCCGGCGTCTTCAAAACACAACAACGACGAGTGGATCGACAACCGCGTGATTGTCACCGAGATGTATGGCGGCAGCACAGGTCGTGGACACACCGGCAACGTGATTGTCAACAACCCGTTCTATGGCTACAGCACAATAACCATCAACGGCGGCTTATTCGAGATTCTGCCTGCCGGCAACACTAAGAAAGACAACATCTTCTGCGGAATCTACGGTGCTGGCGCAGGCGGTATGAACGGCATCGGCGAAGGCGACGACAATGCCGACAGCCACACTCCCGATAAAAGCATCGCCTATTGGAATGAATCGGGCGACGTTATGCTCTACGGTCCGTATGCCGTTGCAAAGGATCGTCTGGTGACGTATCACTGCTACAACAACGATGATTTCGAGTCGTTCACAGATGTCGACCCAACCAACACCAACACCAAGATTGTAATCAACGGTGGAGAGTTCGGCTCTACCACCGACCCTATCGACGGTATCTATGGCGGAGGAAGCGGTTTTATGAGCAAAGGCTTATGGTCGAGCACCGCCGCCACTCCAAACAAATGCGGAGGCAATGTCTACGGAAAGGTTGGCGCCACAGTGGCGTCGATCACCATCAACGGCGGTGAGTTTCATTGCACCAACGGCATTTTCGCCGGCGGACGTGGCACTGACTTTTTCTATTCGCAGAACCCCTACGGCGGCAATTCCGGCAACTACAAAGCCCTCGGCAAGACCTATGGCAACGTGGAGCTGAACATCAACGGCGGCATTTTCTACTGCCCTGTGTTCGGAGGCGGATACGGAGTGGCCGACGCCAAGGAGATGGGCACATCCAACGTCGAGACGCTTTCCGACATGGCTCGCCTCTACGGACAGTCGAGCGTGAACATCATGGGCGGCACTTTCTACAAAAACATCTATGGCGGAGGCGATATGGCGATTGTAGAATTTGACGGCAACGCCACAAACGTCGTGATCGGCGACAGCGCCGACATCCGTGGCTCGGTGTTTGCCGGCGGCAACGGTCGCCGTCTGCGCCCAGCCTCGCAAGCGTTTGCCGCCGGCGACGGCTTCACGCAGCATCCTGAGCTGGTGGGACTGGTTGTCGGCAATGCCAACGTGTCGTTCGCGGGCAGCACACAGCAGTCTCCTTTCATTTACGGCGACATCTTCGGCGGCGGAAATCTTGCACAGGTTGCCAACGACACGCATGTCAACATTTATGCCGGAAACATCGCCGGAGAGGTGTTCGGAGGCGGAAACGGCGACATCACCGACGGCACGGTCACTTCAGCCGACGTGCTCGGCAACACCAACGTGACCCTGGCGCAGGACGAGGGCGGCACACAAAACGTAGGCCACGGTCCGATTGACGACAGCTTCTCGATTAATGTGATATGGTTCAAGATGTGGGATCCGGTTGAAAACATATTCTACATCTGGGACCCCGACATCGACGACGCCGGCGACGAGCCTGCCACGGAGGACACTGTATACGAAAAATCAAAATTCTATGCCGACGGCAAGTTTCTGAATCCCCACAACATCTATGGCGGCGGCAATCTTGCCTGCAACGTGGGCACATACAAAGACGCCGACGGCAATGTGACAACAACCCCTGCCGACGGCACCGGCCTTGCCACCGTGATGATGCAGAAAGGCATGACGCCTTACGAACTGCTGATAACCGACGAATGGAAACAGTCGTACACCGACAACGAGAATCCGCACTTCAGCGTCTTCGGTGGCGGATACGGACGGCTGACGACCGTTGGCAGCACCGATGTAACCGTCAACGTTGACGGCGACTATGGCAAAAACGGCCCTGGCCACGACGGCAATATAGACCCAAACGCTCCTTCGTTCGACAATTCAATGGGAGCGTCCAACTTCACCGTATGGGCTGTGTTGGGCGGCGGATATGCCGGCACTGTGGCTGGCAACACCAAAGTCACTGTCGACGGAAAAACGTTTATCCGCCGTGTGTTTGGCGGCGGCTTCGGCGACATCGCATCGACCGAGGACAACACCACAGGTCAGATTGGCGGCAACACGGAGGTATATATGCGCGGTGCCTTCACCCATGGCGACGTGTTTGGAGGAAGTGCCGGACTGAAGCCTGAGACAGCCTCTTCAACCCACTTCATAACCGTGGCGCGTGTCATCGGCACAACCATGGTGGAGGTTGCCGACAACGCCAATATCTACGGCAACGTGTACGGCGGCGGCGACAATGCCAATGTGGGCATTTTCCAAGAGGTGAAACCTTCCGACTACTACTCGCCCGACTTGCTGACAAGCGCTTCGACGCTCAACCAGACCGACGGCTCGTTTATCAGCTACAGTGCCGGTGGCTACCGGTCGTTTGTCAACATCCGCGGCGGCAACATTTTTGGAAACGTGTATGGCGGAGGAGTGGGCTGCAAAAAGGCTGAGGCAAACCAATACTACAACATCGGCCGCATCAACGGCAACACGCTTGTACACGTGGTCAACAGCAATCCGGGCGTTGACAGCGGCACCGACAATGTGGTGCCATGCGTTTGGGGCGACATCTACGGCGGTTGCGAATACGGAACGGTCGACGGCAACACGCTTGTGCACATCGAGGGCGGAATGCTGGGCAAGAACGTGTATGGCGGAGGATATGGCGACATTGACATCGACAGCGAGCTGACTGTCGACAAGGAGGTGCTCGGCAAGAAGGACATAGCCGACACCGGCACGTATGCCGACATCCTTGGCAACACAAAGGTGCAAATCGACGGAGGTTCATGGATATGGAACCGCAAAGCAGACAGCAACGGCAACATCACGACATGGCTTGACGCCGAGTCAGACAGCAGCCCCATTTGCAGCAACCATAACGAATTCCGACAGATTGCCTATGCCATTGACAGGGCAACATCGTTAGACAATATCGGCGACCCTCTTGCGCAGAATGCCATCGACCGTATCAGAAACAATGAGAACACTAAGAAATTCTTCGATCTGGGCAGATTCACCTTCACCAACAGCTACAACATCTTTGGCGGAGGAAACAGGGCTTGCCATGTCGGCTCCGCCTCTGTTGCCAACACAGGCAAATCAGTGGTCATAATCAACCACTCCCCCCTCGACGACATAAAGGACTCAAAGGGGAAAACCATCAGTATGTTTGAAAACACCACTCTGCAGGGTCTCTGCTGGTTTCTGAACAGCATATACGTTTCCAACCCTTCATTCTCAGTGTTCGGCGCGGGGTATGGTGTCAACACTTCTGTCGGAAAGACCGAAGTCTATGCGCAGCCAGGAGCAAAATTTGACGACGACGGCTTATTAACAATCAACGGCATAAAATACCGCTATCTCTATCAAAACAAAGACTTTAAAACATATCTCGACCTTGAAGATGACATCTACAACGACTATCTCAAGTTGTCGAAGGAAGACAAGAAACTCTATTTCGGAAGTTATGATGGCGGCGAGAGCGATCCAAACATATTCCGCCGTTACCACATCAGCCGTCTGTCTTGGAAAATCGGTGAGCCCGGACTCGTGCTGCTTCAGATTCATGGCGGCGGATATTCAGGATATGTCACTGGCAACACATACGTGGAAACCGACTGCCAACTTGGCTGCCACGACATATTTGGCGCTGGTTTGGGAGCGCTGCCCTACGGCGACTTCTCCAGCGGCAGCGGCTACGACTTCGGTTCGGTGAAAGGCAAGTCGATGGTTTTCATCAAAGGAGGCGATGTCAACCATAGTGTCTATGGTGGAGGTTCCGGTGTGGAGTCTGTAAAAAAGAACGGCGGATTCATCGATTTTCCGGACATGGCGCATGTAGAGAAAACCGAAGTGCACATCTATGGCAAAATGTTCAAATACCGTAATGGCCTCGGACTGATTGAACGCACATTGATATTCGGTAGAGTCTACGGCGGCGGAGACTTGGCGAATGTAGGCAGCAAAAAAGCCGACGCTGCGGTGTTCACCCGCGACAACTATCTATCCCCGACAAACCGCACCACTCTCGTAAACATCCGTGGCGGATCCTTGATGTCGCAGGTGTTTGCAGGCGGCAGAGGACGTTCTGTCAGGGAGTGTGCCGACAGCAAGAGTCTCGGAGGCGTTTACGGCAACTCGTGCCTCATCATCGACCGCCCGGTGATGCACTACCCCTATTGGGACGACGCAACGAAAGAATATCTCTCTCCAAACGATGACGCCAACATGGTGCATCCCGTTGACATCGACAACTACCCCACTCTCATGGAACGCTTCTATGGCGGCTGCCAGAACGGCACAGTGTATGGCAACACCTTGCTGACAATCTACGACGGATGGTTTGGACAAAGTGCTCACGGAGGTGGTCTGGGAAGCGTCGAAACCATTACTGAGAATGGCAGCGAAAGCGTGGCGGTGACATCTGCCGACGTAACCGGCAACACCAACCTGCTGATTCTTGGAGGCAACGTGCAGGCACATGCATTATGGGATGTGCAGGCACGCACATGGAGTCCTGCCAGCATCGTAGACGGAACGATTTACTCTCCGCAGTACGACCCTAAAGCACGTAAGTTCAAAGTGGACCACAATATTTACGGTGGCGGAAACATAGCATGCGTTGTGGGCAACAACTCCTATCTCACCATGACAAAGGGACTCCTTTACAACAGCACAGAAATGGTGGCTGGACGTGACACCGGCAAGAATTTCTTTGAAAGCATTGAGTGGAAAGAAATCTACGAAAAAATCGGTACACCGCAATTCAGCGTGTTCGGCGGAGGATTCGGCGAAAATGCCATCGTGATGGGCGACACGTATGTGAACGTGGAAATGGAAGGACGAGGAAGCATCCTCGAAGGCATCGACATCGTGAAAGGCGAGGAATACAAGCACTTTTTCAACGGCTACTCGGTGATGGACATCATCGGTGGCGGATATTCCGGCAAAGTGGTCGGCGACACGCACATCGTGGGCTCCGGTGGCGTATTCTGCCGTCGTGTGTTCGGAGGAGGCACCTACAGTTCAGTCAACTCCACCGACGTGGAGCTGAAGGCCATCGACTGCCACGACATTTTCGGAGGCGGATTTATGGGCGATGTGCTTAAGAGCACGACTGTGAGAATTGGCGACAACAATCCGGCTACAAGTCCGCATACCTACAGCAATGCCGACATTTTCATTCATGGCAACGTGTATGGCGGCAACGACGTGTCGGGATATGTCAACGTGGGACTGAACAAGAATGGCTACTTCATGGACAACGGCGGCACAGGAACCACCATCAACATCTACGGCGGTCATCTGTTTGGCGACGTGTATGGCGCAGGCAACGGAAACTACCTGTATGCCACCGACCGAAACGGAAACAAGAATGTGACGGTCAACGAGTATTATCCCATCAATCCCAACGACCCCGACTCCGAGACGGTGCCGTTGGTCTACACCGTGCCTATGCGCGAGAACATGACGCAGTCCAGAGCCACAAGCGATGCGGTGAAGATGGTGAACATCAACTCATGGCGTCCGCTGACCAACAAAGTGAGCATCAACATCCAGGGTGTGTCGACATCCGACACGGTACGCATCGACGGAAACGTGTATGGCGGCGGCAACTCAGCAACCGTGCAGAAACTGCTTGCCTACGGGGCGTCGGAAGATACCGACAAGTCTGCCGGCGACATCAGCGTCAACATCGGAAACCACGTACGTATCGGCGGCGTGTTTATGGGATGCAACGGCGAGGAGCTGTTTGTGAAGTCGGAGGACAACGACTTCATGAATATGTTCCAGAAGCTGAACGGCGACATCAACGACTACACTCAGGAGCTGGATTTTGCTGAGCCTATCGACTGGATCAACGACTCCGAAAACGCAAACATCAGCACAGTGTATCTCCCTACGGAAAAAAGCAAACGTCCGATTGTGTATCCGTACCTACTCGACCTCTACTTCCAACCGGTGGAGACCAACATACAAGGCTCGCTCAAATGGAACGGCAGCGAGACCGGAGAGGGGCTGACCGACTGCGTAATCGGCACGTTCTGCTGCGGCGGAAACCGCGGTAATATGAACGTTATGCCGAAGACAAGCGGAAAAATCGGAAATGTGCTTGAATACACATTCCCTGAGGGACTGACTATAACCGACAAGATTGTGGGCGGTTGCAACAATACCAACTACGACTACAAGGGCAAGGCCAAGCACATGGGCGGATATCTGCTCGGCGATGCCGACTCTGAATATCCGCTCATAATGCTCAACGTCCGCAACAAGTTTATGCCGAAGGAGAAAAACGGCGCATACGTCGGCGGAAATGTGTATGGCGGATGCTTCAAGAGCGGAACAATCGTTGGCGACGTCCTCATCAACCTGCAGAGCGACATGCTGGCTGGAAAGGACAAGGACAAACTGGAGAAGTCGAACGAGCTGCTGGTCAAGGCTGCCGAATATTCCGCACTCAACGTTTACGGTGCCGGATACGGTATGGAAAGCTACATCTACGGAATCGCAAACGTGACAATCGGCGAATCGGTGAAATGCTCCGAGCCAAAAATGGACGGCAACAAGTTTCTGCCTTGCGGCGTGGTCGACCCCGACAGCAATCCGGAAGGTCTGGGCGTCTCTGCCAACTTCATCTACGGCGGAGGCCAGCAGGGCAACGTGGTGGGCTACTCGACTATCAAGATACTCAACGGCCACATATTCCGCGCCGTCACGGGCGGCTCGTATTCGGGCTATGTGTATGGCTCCACTCAGGTGATTGTGGGATATCCAACTTACTACTCGACCAACCGCCAAAACCATGTCCGAGGCAGATATGAGCTTAAACGCGCCGACCGGAAGAATCTTGGAGTCGAGAACGACAACGGAAAGGAAAAGACACCTGCCATCAAGCAGCACATATATCTGCTTAATGACGAGTGGATATCGCAGGGCGTCTACGAAGACATCGTGGCTATCGACAACGGCAACGGCATGCGCGACACGATTACCGACGCAAACCGCGCCCACTACTTCAAGAAGATAGTTTCCGCCGCGCCGTCGGTGGGCTGGGAAAACGTCAACATCACCATTGACGAGGCTGTCTATGGCGGCGGATATTCGGTGGCTCAAGGCTCGGTATTAGCCAACAACACAACCGTGCTGAAACTAACCGACAAATACAATCTCGACTATGCCATAATCGCCAACGGCAACGGCGATGATCTTAACTTGTTGCCCGGCGGCTCTACGGCTGGATTCTGCGGCAACACGCTTGTACTTGTCGGCGACAACAAGGACAGTGAACATATCACCATCTCCCACCAGGACATCAGACCGGTGCAACTGCCCGACGGCACCGACCTATACGGCTATTACTACAAGCACTATGCCAGCGACGACGATGCCGCCAACGGCATATACACATACCGCTACATCTCGCTGCAGGACAAATATTTCTTCAAATCGGGCGCAACGCCGCCGTCGGGACTTGAGGGAATCAGAGAAAATGAGTTCTACGAATACGACAGCGAGGGAGGCATCTTCGGCGACGGACACCTGTCGTATGCCCAGGGCTTCCGCAGCGCCGACCTGACAGGATATGGATTTGCCGGACACACCATCGACAATCCGAAGATTCTGAACACATTCCAGCGGCTCGACATCATCCGCCTGGAGGACAACTGCTTCTCGCTGCTCGGCGCCCGCGACTATACGGTTAACAATGTCGACAAGACGCCCTACTCCATCGCCCGTGTCGGAGAAATCAAGATGGTGGCAAACGACATCCGATTTGACAGCAATGGAAATCTGGAAGCGAAGCCCGACAACAACACGGACTTCAGATACAGCACGAAAGCCCGCAATTACATGGGATTCTCAAACAATATCCTCTATGTAAGCGCAATCACGTCGAATGTGGATTTCAACAGCGGGATGTGGCGCAACCGCAACGGTCAGCTTGCCGCCGCCTCTACCGACAACACTGCCTTTGCCGGAATGTCGTATCAGGGCGTCAAGCAGCACTACATCGACGACTATAACGCCAACAAGGACAAGGAAGACGCCGAGGATCCGTTCGGAGAGTTCCAGAAACGAAACGACGGAACGGCGATGAACATGATCGGCATCGCTTCGGGATACGCAATGAAGATTCAACTTTGTCATGAAACATACGACTCCGACCGCAAGAAAGTGGTGGAAAATAAACTGTACGGCCCAATCTACGGCGTTGTGGAAATGAACCTTATCAACGTCCGCGAGGATGAGGGCGGAGGCTATGTGTATGCCGACAACAATCACAAGCGGCATGACGGCGACTCCCACGAGGAGGACTTCCTCGAGACCACCGGCAACTTTGTGTTCCCATACCACAAGGGCCGATACATCGTCGACGACTGTTTCCCGACAGGATACCATGCCATCACCGCGCCCGGATCGGACAAGACGGTCGATGACGTGAAGGTTCACTATTGGTATGTCACCGGATTCCATTATTACTACAATGTCAACATCTCCGGATACACGTTCAAGTCGTCGAAAGAGAATCCACTCGAATTCGATAGCGACAACAAGGACGGACTCACCGTTCTCGCCGGATTGAAGAGCACCCAGCCTATAAGCATCTTCAACTGGAAGATGCGCAGCGGCCATCCCGACGACAAGAGCCAATACTCAAGCGACCTGGAATATCGAAACTATCTCACAGGAACCGAGACCAACGAAACCGACAAGACATACTATTCCGACGCGGTTGCCGGAGGCTACAAACTATATGTCGGCGGCGCGGAGAGCAACAACTTCTCAGGCGCAACCTCCATCGACGATCCCGACAAGGCGTCGAAAGGCTTTGCCGCACTGCTGTCGATGAGAGAAAAGGGCGACGACGAAGCCACCCTTTTCAACAACTCGCTGCCCGCAGGGCTGAAGGAGGATGCCAAGATTTCGTTCCGTCTGGTGGACATGGTCGACAACACAAACTACGTTGAGCCCGACTACTTCGACAAGCACCTCGGCAGAAAGAGTATGGCAACGCTCGTGCTGAAGGCGCCAGCCTACGAGGAATACGTCAGTGAGACCGACAACAAGCCGATATACACCAACACGGGTAAATTCTACAAGAAGACCGAAACAGGCTACGAACTGGTGGAATCGGGCAACCTCGACGCCGACAACACCTACTACCAGCCTCAGACCGAAGAGTTTGTAAAGATTGAGAGCCTGTTCACCTACGACACTGCCAACAAAACGTATGAAAAGGTGGACAACATCTCCAACGTCACAATCGACGAGAGCAACCCTACGATATACTACGTTCAGCGCGAATACACCTACACAATCTATCTGACAATCGAATATGTGCAGGGGCCAACCGTCAGCGGACAAATCACTATCGGAAACTGCGCGCTGCCGGGCGAGATGGTGCGCGTAACCAAAGACAATATCGTGGTCAGCGCAGACCAGTCGTTTGCGGTCAACGGCTACTACTGGCGCATCGGAAAGCGGCAAATGGGAGCCGACGGCAAGTGGGAGTTTAAAGACACCACGCCGTGGACTAAAGAAAATATCAGCAACAACGTGGCAACAGGCTACGACACTTTCAACCAAGCCGATGAAAATGGCAAAGGTCTGTTTGCGGGCTGTCACTACGACAAGACCGACGACCTTCTCGACGTCCCTGTTTATTACTATATGAACGGCTACGGCATTCAACTCGGTGTCTCGATAACGGGACTCAACGACATCCTGGAAGTGGGCATGCACGACGCCGACAAGTTTGTCGTGCACAACTACCACCGCATGGATCCCCACAAGGCTGGAATAAACCTGCATCTTGCCGAGGCGATAACCCGCGTCAATGAGGAAAGCCTTGACACTACGGAATCAGACCCGTTGCCGGAACCGCGAATCTACATTTCCGACAAGAGCGACCTCTCTGCATTTGTCGCTTTCGTCGACTCTATCGGAACTGACAGCAACGCTCCGCGCTATGGCGCAAAAGCTCAGTTCTTCCTGCAGAACGACATTGCTCTGGAAGCAACCGACAAGGGCGGATACTACATTTCCGACTTCGCGGGAATACTGCATGGCGACGGTCACGTGATCAGCGGCATCCCTTCGGGAAAATCTCTTTTCAACAACATCGAAAGCTCTGGCAATATCTATAACCTCGGACTTGCTTCCGGAAAAATATCCAACTTGACTGCCGACGGCAAAATCGGAAACTACCACTGCTGCTTCGAGTATGCGCCGGCATCGGGCAAAAGCGGATCGACGCCTGTGGTCTATCGCTGGGACGGCTCTCCCGACAAGGGCTACACCACGGAGGATTTCCGACTTGGACGGGTGGCATACGACCTCAACGAGTACTATCTACGCGCTCGCCACCGCGACGCGGCGACAACATCAAGCACTGAGGCTGACGCCGACAACGAGATTCTGAAATACGTGTCAGCCTACTATGCCAACGGCGACTATCAGTATGCGTGCCGCACGGATGCCATCACCGGCAAAAACACCGGCATCACATATCTGCGTATCGGAAAGGGTGGCGACACCCCCAACTACGAACAGGTGGAGACCCGTCACGACAAGACGCATCCGCTCGACGCGCCGCGCGTAAAATACAACGCCGACGGCAGCATCCCGACGCCTGTTGTCTACACGCCTCTGTTCAACGCCAACAACAGCGGCACCGAGCCGATGAACGACTTCCTCTTCTGGGGACAGTCGCTTCAGCACAACCCCGACAACTACCCATGCGATATTGCTTCGCACCAGAACAGCTATATGAGCAACCGCGTGTACCGCACCGCCGCCTACTACGGCGATACGACGCTCGATGCGTTCCACTACAACGCCTACAGCAATGGCTCAATCACTATGAGCACCTACGTGCACGATTCCGCGACCACGGCTGTCGACTTCACTTGCCTGCACGACCTTCCTGCAGCGACGGAAACAGTCGGTGGCATCTTCTACCCTCCTATAGACGACAACGCCAGCCGTTTCAACGACTTCGTTGTGAAAGAAGACGCCGGCATAACGCAGAATCTACTTGTCTACACCGCCGATAATGACGAGGCAACAGGCAACGAGGCTTACGACGTGGTGGAAAAAGCTCTCAACTACAACGAGACTACAAGAGAGGCTTTGATAAACGGACACCATATAACCAAAGGCATCGACGGCTACAGCACCACTCTGTTACACCTCGTGGAGCGCACTCCCGACAACGAGAACGGAGATGGAGAGACTTGCAACAACAACAATCTCTGCGTGCCCATCGCCTTCAACGTCAACGACTGCGCATGGTATGTGCGCCGGCCATTGCACTATGCCGAGGACAGCAAAGGCGCATGGGAAGGCATCTGCCTGCCGTTCACCGTCGACAAGGTCGCCGCATCGCTCAACGGCGAGATAACGCATTTCTACGGCTCGCCGTCGGACACGGAAACCGACAACCCAAGTCAGAACATCCACTCGCTACACCATGAATATTGGCTACGCGGACTGACGTCGATTGCCACCGAGGGAAATGTGCCGTCGGCAGTGTTCCAACGTCCTGGTGCAGCCTTGTTCTCCCCTACCGACGCTTCGGGCAATGCCTTGACAAATGGTGTTTCCTACACTTTCGCGAATACGTTCTTCGTCGACAACTACGCCGACAAACTCTACAACCAGTATGCCAACCCATACTATGCGACAGCCCTCAATTACCCCGACTACCTGCGTCTTGCAGGCGAAGTGCCCTACATCGTGCGCTTCCCTGGTGCGCGCTACTATGAGTTCGACCTCTCAAGTGCGTTCTACAACGACACCTTCGGAACGTGGGAAGACGCACAGACCGTGACATTCAACGCCTACGGCGACAACCACACCGGCGACACGTCGTACGGCGCAATAACAATCCCCGTCACCAAAGGCATGGCAACGACAGTGGGCGGAAAATACTCTCATCTCGGCACTTTCTCCGCCATCAATGTGAGCAACGGCAATGTGTATGGAATGAACGACAGCGGCACGGCTTTCGACGATGCTTCATCGCTGTCGACAGTAATGCCGTTCCGCACATATATGTCGCCGACGGCAACGAGGTCAAACGCCCGTTACGACTACACTTCGGTGATCAACATCGCCGAACAGAATGCCGACAACATTATGCCAGACTTGGAAGAGAACGAGGATGACACACAGACAGAAGACCATATAACCGTCCGCGCAATCGGCAACCAGCGCGTGCGCATCGAGAGCACGATGGCAACAAGACTGAATGTGGTAACGGTAGCGGGTCAACTCTACCGCATCCTTGACGTGCAGCCCGGCATTGCCACATACAGCGACTTCCAGCCCGGGCTCTACATCTTCGGCACCACCAAAGTCATCGTCAGATAACCCCGTGCGCCCAGGAGATTGCACTGCTTATACGGCCTTGATGAATTGCGGCAACGCTGGCTGTTCCAACTGCCAGCGTATGCTCATCGGGAAATCGCCATATGAGTCAAGATAGTTGAGCATGCCCATACAGTAATACGGAGAAGTGTTGCCGAAACCGTCGCGCTTGTTCTCCCTTACAAACAGCATAAAGCGCCGTCCGTTGTTGTGGACATAACGGTCGCCTCTGTTTCCATGTGAATCCCGATTCTGCGACTGCCAATGGAATCTGTCGGCACTGATAAAGTAGTCGTCATACTGGGTCGTTGGCGAGAAATCTTTATCTGATTTGTTGAGCGTGACAAAAAACAACTCCGTATCGCAGTCCTCCACATATTGCAATCCTGCCACATGACCTTTCCTCTGCTTGTTTTCATCCTGCAGGCCAAATATAATGAATATCTCCTCACGGCTGTAGCAACCATGCAATTCAAGAGCTGATGGATAAGCTTCGCTGAGCACAGATGTCCGGAATTCAAGGTTTTCCATAATATAGTCGGTCAGCTCCCTTATTTCTTGAACGAACAACGGATAATTTCTTATCGTCTCAAGCGCCTCCTGCATATTTCCGAATCCAAGATTCTTGACAGGTTCTTGAAACAACGCATAATAAAGCATCGTGGCGAAACAGCGTTCTCTATCCGACATCTGCCAGCTGCAACCGTCGTTCAAGAACCTACGGATAAATCGGATTTGGGAAGCAGAGTTAATATGCGTCAATCGCCCTATCCCCTTTTCAAACAATTTGGTCAGACGGTCTTCGTCATAAGTGCATTTTCCCGCCTCCTTTTTAATTTTTGTCCAGCAATTCTTATTATACAGCACTCGGACATCAAAGCTATTGTCCTTCAGAAACTCAGATATAGTCGGTGTGCCATCACACTTTCTCAACATATCAATCAATATGTTTTTACGGAACGTTGCCTTCTGAATATTTTGCAAGACGTATTCCCGAGCTTTGCGCTCCATAAAAATAGCACAGCCATGCGGTAAATCCGGGAAGTTTTCCTGAATCTGCTTTTTAACGTCAGCCTTTTTTTGAAGCGACAGAGCTCTGAATTTTTCAGAGAAATCATAACGCCTGTTCATTTGAGCGACAAAGTCGAACACCGTCAGACAGTCCTTGCTCTCACACAAGCGCAAGCCTCGTCCCAATTGCTGTAGAAACACCGTCAAACTGTCGGTTGGACGCAGAAACAGCACAGTGTCGATTTCCGGGATATCAACACCCTCATTGAATATGTCGACCACAAACAGATAGTTGATTTTACCTTTTTGTATGGCATAATTGAGCCTTACCCGCTCTTCCGCACTTACATCCGATGTCAGGCATCCCGACCGCAGCCCATTTTCCGCGAATCGCTCCGCCATGAATTGTGCATGCCTCTTGTCGGAGCAGAAACACAATGCCCGGCAATTATGTTCGTCGGGCAGATACCGTCCCAGTGTCTTAACTATCAAGTTTACACGCTCCCCGTCACAAAGTTTGTCGCTAAGCTTATCGACAATCAGCTTGTCGCCACGCATCAATCCATCTTCTCTCAAATCTACAGTGTCCGAAATACAGAAATATTGGAACGGTGTCAGCAAACCCTCGTCAAGAGCCTGTGGCAAACGGATTTCAGCACTTATCCTGCCTCCGAAATCCGGCAACAAACTTTGACCATCCATTCTCTCCGGTGTAGCCGTAAGTCCGAGAAGAATTTTCGGTTTAAAGAACGAGATAATATTCTTATAACTGTCGGCCGCGGCATGATGCACCTCGTCAATAACTATATAGTCATAATAATCGGCGCCTAATTCTTTGAACGTGTCGTCCATCCGGTTATTCAGCATTGTTATCGAAATAAACAAATGATCCAGACCTGCGACGGGTTTAGACTCCCCATCCCATCGTTCTCCGAAGTTCTGGTCACACATCACGCTCCGGAATGTACGTTCCGCCTGTTTCAAAATCTCTTTACGATGAGCCACAAACAACAATCGGCTTCTATTGCGGTTGTGTTCGTGGAAACGCTTATAGTCGAATGCCGCAACTACAGTCTTTCCTGTTCCCGTAGCCGCAACAACCAGATTGCGCCAAATATCGTTCTCCTCACGTTCCACCTGCAGTCGGTCAAGTATTTGTTTCTGATGCGGAAGCACTTGATAACGATTAAACATCTCAAACTGCTTTTGCGGATCTTTGGCATCACGTTGTCTCTTCAACTCTCTGTTGAATTTCTCAATCCCTCCAATTCCGAAATCCTCAAAATTTTCACTGTTCCAATACATATCAAATGTGGCAAGAGCAGATTTGATGATATGCGGATTTTCTACATTCGTCACCCTTAGATTCCACTCCAAGCCATCTGTCTGAGCCGACTTGGAGAGATTTGATGACCCTATATAAGCCGTGCTCAAGCCTGAATTTCTGACAAAAATATAAGCCTTGGCATGCAACCGCTCTATCTCGGTGTTATAGGAAATCCTTATCTCCGTATTTGGCAATGACGCCAGTTGCTCCACCGCCTTTGCCTCTGTTATCCCACAATAAGTAGTCGTTATTATCTGCAGTCTATGTCCATCAACCTCACAAAACCGCCTTAAATCTTCAAGCAGCATCCTTATACCCGACAATCTAAGAAACGACACAATAATGCATATTCTGTCGGCGGATGCAATGTCTCTGACAATCTCTTGTCCAAGTTGCACAGCCGATTGCCCTCCCGTGAAAAGATTGCTGACACGGAAACCCGTGCGCGGCCGAAGCGCCTCCCTCTTGACAGCTTTACGTTCTGCCGCTTCCCGCCTGTCCATGACTTCCGTAAGAAGATTGGTCTCGACAATCGCAGATTTGTCGCCAGCAAAGATTTCCGTATCAAGGATTGCATTAACCAAATCTTTTTTATCCTCCAACGACTTTTCGCTGTCATCCAATTTTCTTCTGACTGCCTCCGCAAGATATTCTGCAAGCATCCTTGACGATTCCGCAGCATCCATCGCATCTTTGCTGCAAATCAGACCATTCTCTTCACTAACTTTTATGTCGGCAGCCAATTTGCTGTCTATCAAATTTTCATATATCCCTTTTTCAAGCTTCATAGCATTATATTTAATCCATTTACAATCAACTTTTTTCTTCAAGGACCTCACTCCACCACCGACGTTCGCTCGCCGTCGGCAAAGCGGGTGACGAGACTGTCGCCGGCACGGAGCGACGAGGCAGAGGTGACCACATGTCCGTCGCGAAGCGTCAGCGAATAGCCACGGCGCAACACGCGGTCGGGCGACAGCAGCTCTACCTGCTTCTCAAGCCCCGTCACACGCTGCCGCTCGTTAGCCACACACTGCCGTGCCGCCATTGCCACCCGTTGTGAGGCAAACGCCAAATCCTTGCCCGCGCCGTCGATGCGCCGTGCCGCCACAACAGGTATCGCCGCGGCAATCTGCTGCAGACGTGCGCGGTGGCGCACCACAATATTATCAGCCATCAACGGAATGCCGCTTGTGAAATATGCCAGCTGCTGACGCGCGCCCGAAAGCATCTGCGTGGCAGAGTCGACCACCATATCTGTGAGTGCGTTGACATGGTCGAGAGCCGACTGCGCGCGGTCGAGCAGCCATTCTGCGGCAGCCGTGGGCGTCTTCACCCTCACCGACGCCACCGAGTCGACCACCGTATTGTCGCGGTCGTGCCCGATGCCGCATATCACCGGCAACGGAAACTGCGCTACGTTGGCAGCAAGGTCATAGTTGTCGAACGAATTCAAATCGCTCGTCGAGCCGCCACCACGGATTATCACCACACAGTCGAAAAGATCGGCATAGTCGTTGATGCGCTCCAAAGCGGCGATGACCGACGTCACCGTGCTCTGCCCCTGCATCACCGCCGGGAAAAGACACGTGTAGAACTTGATGCCCGACGGGTTGTTGTGAAGCTGATTCATAAAATCGCCATATCCGGCAGCGCCAGCGGCAGAAATCACAGCGACACGCTGAGCGACGTCGGCCCACGGCAACTGCTTGTTCATATCAATTATGCCCTCGCTCCTCAGCCGGTTGAGTATTTCCAGGCGCTGACGGGCCATGTCGCCGAGCGTATAAGTGGGATTGATGCCGGTTATCACCACCGACAGCCCATACTGCTCATGGAAATTGGCACTGACCTCAACCATCACATTCATTCCCGACGCAAACGGCTGCCCCGTGGCTCTCTCAAACTCACAACGCAGACGGGCATACACACTCGCCCAGACAATGCCACGCATACGGGCAAGCGTCTGCCCCGTCTGTGCATCCTTCTGCACCAATTCAAGATAGCAGTGACCGCCGCTCTGACGCACGTCGCTTGTCTCTGCCACAACCCAGCACCGCTGCACCGACGCATCGTGCAGCAAGCCGCCGATGCGCCGATTGAACTCCACCAATGATATCGCAGTTTCTCCCATATCCTTATTTTTCACCATAAGACAGTGCAAATCGAGCGCAAAGCATCCATACTTGATTGGGCCTGCTCTGCCGAGATGCATATGCAAACATACTTAAAATTTGCCGCATTGCAAAACTCCGCAACCACAACGTTCCGCAACCACCGCTGACAGACAACGACTTGCATATATTGTGAAAAATAACTGCAAAAAAACATCCCAAAAAATTTGGCAGACTGAAATATCTGATATATCTTTGCACTCGCAAAAGCGAACCACTGGAGAGGTGGGTGAGTGGCTGAAACCAACAGTTTGCTAAACTGTCGTAGGGGTTATTCTCTACCACGAGTTCGAATCTCGTCCTCTCCGCGGAAG
>UMHI01034034.1_pt1 | contig 32955 bp, 22 predicted proteins | sample 1965481 | NCBI WGS metagenome assembly UMHI01 (sample SAMEA4836093, study PRJEB28245) | human gut metagenome | biome: gut microbiome; material: fecal sample | place: Denmark | collected 2008 | reverse complement strand
GGCCATCTCAAATTATATTTCAATTTGAGACAGCCTCTTTCAATCCTAATATATGGGATAATAAATCTTACCTATATCACATTAATATACCCGATACAACAGCCAAGATCCCTGGAAATCCTCACGATTCGGATATTTTGCCTTGAATGCATCTTTTGCACGAACTGCTTCTTCTCTTGTATCGAAAGACTCAACAATTACACGATACATATTACGTTCTGCATTATACACCACCTTAGCATTGTATCCATCTCTGTCGAGCATGGTTTTCAAGCCATCTGCATTTGCTTTTACACCAAAACTTCCACAAACCACACTGTAAGCCTTCAATCCGTCACCTGAAACGAGTTCTACTTTTTCCTCGCGTACAGGAGCTGTAGAAACGACCGGAGCTGGAGCTGTTTCTACTGCAGGAGCTTCTGCCGGTGTCTCTGTAGCAGCTGATGCCTCAGCCAATTCTTGCTGTTTAGCCTTTTCATAAGCTTTCTTGTAAGCACTTTCACTTGATTTACAAGAAGAGAACGCTAGTGCAGTGCACAATGCCATTCCCATTACAACTACTTTCTTCATGTTATCTATACCAATTAGATGAATATTCAAATTATTTGTTGCAAAGGTAACAATATAAAATCTGCCTGACTATTAAAATCAGTTAATTATACATTCCAAGCAACCCTGATGTGCATTTTTCAATAAAAAAAAGAACAACTTATCAGGATTATTATTAGATTTGTAAAGTAATAACTTTTAAAAAGTAGATTTATGAAAGCATTAAGTATTGTAGCAGCATTCTTGGGCGGTGTTACTTTAGGAGCTGCAGCAGGCATTTTATTTGCCCCGGAAAAAGGTGAAGACACCCGTAGAAAAATTGCGGAAGTCCTTCGCAAAAAAGGAATTCGCTTGAATCGTGCTGAAATGGACGATTTAGTCGATCAAATAGCAGCCGAAGTAAAAGACGCTGAATAATTTGTCATAAGTATAAAGCAGGCTTTGGAGGAAAAGTCTGCTTTATATTTTTCCCACTTATAATAATTGCTTATGTTTGCAAACGATAAGAGCATTGACAATCTGGAATCTCTGTTTAAAGAAGTCCGGAAATATCTCGAACTGCAAGGCCAATATATAAAACTTGACTTAGTCGAAAAACTGACCATTTTGCTGTCTACCTTAATCCTCATATTAATTATTATTATTTTAAGCATGATGGCCCTTTTCTATTTTTCATTCATGCTTGTCTATGCTTTGGCTCCGCTTGTTGGAAGCCTAATTGGAGGATATGCCATCATCGGAGGTGTAGTACTACTTATGGCCATACTAATTTACCGCATGCGCAAACAATGGATATTCCAGCCGATGGTGCATTTCCTGGCACGGCTATTCCTTGATGAACCTACTTCAAAAGAATAAAATAATGAATGAAATAAAACCTTCTCCAAATTATAGTGTAGAAATAATCTCTCAACTGAGAGCCGAAAAGAAAAAAGAGTTGAGAGAGTCAAAAGAACGTATCCAGTTTCTGACACAAAGTTTATTTTCTCCTCAAAGAAGCAAAAATAAGATGGAGAACATGATGCAGCACATCAACGCCGGAATAGCTGCTTACGACGGACTGCGAACCGGTATCATGATATTCCAACGCATTCACCATTTTTTTAACCGAAAGAAAAGATAAAAAATCACACATGAAAACAAAGTTACTTTTTGCTGCTCTTGCCGCATTTAGTGCTGCAGGAGCAGCAGAGAATCCGTTATGGATGCGCCATTGTGCCATTTCACCAGACGGAAATACCATTGCTTTTTGTTATAAAGGAGACATCTACACTGTGCCCTCAACTGGTGGAAATGCCCGACAACTAACGACCAATCAGTCCTATGACACAAATCCAATATGGAGTCCAGACGGACAACAAATTGCCTTTGCCTCTGCCCGACAAGGAAGTTTAGACATTTACTTAATCTCCAAAGAGGGAGGAACCCCCAAAAGACTTACCACCCACTCCGGGAATGAATTGCCCGTTACTTTCACTGACAATGGGCATCTTTTGTTCAGAGCAAGTGTGATGCCGGATGCGACAGACCTGTCCTTCCCGAGTTCCCAGTTTCCGCAAGTATATGAAGTCAACACCCAAGGAGGACGCCCCGTCCTGTATTCCTCTTTTCCCATGGAAGACATCAGCGTGGCTAAAGATGGGACTACCCTGCTCTATCACGACCAAAAAGGCTACGAAGACCCTTGGCGCAAACATCATACTTCTTCCATTACACGCGACATCTGGCTCAGCAAGGAAGACGTCAACCACCAGCGCACTTACCAGAAACTGACCTCCTTCAACGGAGAAGACCGCAACCCAGTATGGAGTGGCGACAACCAGTCGTTCTACTACCTGAGTGAAAAAGAAGGTTCGTTCAATGTATTCAAGCGCAACTTGGATGGGAGCAACGAAGTACAGCTGACCCACCATACCCAACACCCGGTACGTTTCCTGTCTGCCGCCCAGAACGGTTTGTTATGCTACGGCTACGACGGCGAAATCTATACGGTTAAAGAAGGGCAGTCTCCACAGAAAGTCAACATCCGCATCGTGACAGACCAGACTGAAACGGAACTGGCTCACCAGATAAGAACCTCAGGGGCTACGGAAATCGCTGTTTCTCCCAATGGAAAAGAAGTGGCTTTCGTACTCCACGGAGATGTATTCGTCACTTCTACCGACTACAAAACCACCAAGCAAATCACAGATACCCCCGAACAGGAACGTAGCATAGATTTTTCTCCAGACGGACGGAGCATCGTATATGCCTCTGAACGGAATGGTATCTGGCAAGTTTATCAGTCTACCCTTACCGAAAAGGAAGAAAAATTATTCACTTATGCGACCGGCATTAAGGAAGAACGGCTTACGCAAACGCAAATCGCCTCTTTCCAGCCCCAATATAGCCCAGACGGTAAGAAAGTAGCCTTCCTTGAAAATCGTACGACTTTGCGCGTGCTCAACCTGAAAGACAAATCCGTATGCACCGCAATGGACGGGAAGTACGAATATTCTTACAGCGATGGGGACCAGTGGTTCCAATGGAGTCCCGACAGCCGCTGGCTGCTTTGCGGCTATATCGGTACAGGTGGATGGAACAACAGCGACGTGGCGTTAGTCAATGCTTCCGGCAATGGCGAAATCCACAACCTGACAGAAAGCGGATACAATGATTCCAACGCAAAATGGGTGCTGGACGGAAAAGCCATGATTTGGGAAAGCGATCGGGCAGGCTACAGAAGTCATGGAAGCTGGGGAGCGGAAAGTGATATCTATATCATGTTTTTTGACCTAGAAGCATACGAACGATTCCGCCTCAACAAGGAAGAACTTGCTTTGATGGAAGAAAAAGAGCAACAAGATGATAAGAAGAAAGAGAAAAAGGAAAAATCAGAAAAAGAAAAAGCCATAAAACCACTTACCTTCGATTTGGAAAACTGTCGTGACCGTATTATTCGGTTAACTGTAAATTCTTCCCACTTGGGAGATGCTGTGCTCAGTCCGAAAGGTGACAAGCTCTACTACCAGGCTTCCTTTGAAGGTGGAGCCGATTTATGGGTACATGATTTAAAAGAACAAAAGACCGAACTATTGTTAAAAGGTATCGGATATGGCTCACTGACATGCGACAAAGAAAACAAACATATTTTTCTTTGCAGCAACGGGGGAATCAAAAAGATCAACCCAGACAAGCACCAGATTGAAAACGTCAACTTTGAAGCCTTATTCAATTATCGTCCATTCAAAGAACGCGAATACATCTTCAATCATGTATGGCAACAAGTTCTCGATAAATTCTATGTTCCCGATCTACACGGCACAGACTGGAAATTTTATCGGGAAAGCTATGCGCGCTTCCTTCCACATATCAACAACAACTATGATTTTCAGGAAATGTTGAGTGAATTGTTGGGCGAACTGAACGGTTCACACACAGGAGCTCGATATGCCGCACCGGGAGCCACGCTATCTACCGCATGTTTAGGAGTCTTCTTTGACAATAAATATGAGGGAGATGGACTTAAAATTCAGAAAATCATAGCTAAAGGACCGTTCGCTGTCAAGAAAACGGATGTTACCCCAGGATGCATCATTGAAAAAATTGATGGGCAACCAGTCTTGAAGGATATTGATTATTATCCGATGCTGGAGGGAAAAGCAGGCAAAAATGTACAATTGACCATTTATAATCCGCAAAATGGCAAACGTTTCCAAACAACCATAAAAGCTATCACTACAGGACAACAAAACGAACTGCTTTACAAACGCTGGGTAAAGAGAAACGAAAAAATAGTTGAGAAACTGTCGGGAGGACGAATAGCCTACGTACATGTCAAAGGAATGGATAGTCCTAGTTTCCGTGAAGTATATAGCGAATTGTTAAGCGATCGCAACCGTAACAAAGAAGCTGTCATTGTAGATACCCGCCACAACGGAGGCGGATGGCTTCATGATGACTTGGCAACTTTATTGAGTGGAAAAGAATACCAACGGTTTGTCCCACGCGGGCAATACATCGGCAGCGACCCGTTCAATAAATGGCTAAAACCTTCTTGTGTGATGGTTTGCGAAGACAACTACAGCAACGCCCACGGCTTCCCTTGGGTCTACAAGGAACTGAAAATTGGCAAACTGATTGGAACCCCCGTTCCAGGTACAATGACCGCCGTATGGTGGGAACGCCAAATTGACCCAACTATTGTGTTCGGCATTCCGCAGGTAGGCTGCATGGATATGCGTGGCCAATATATGGAAAACAAGCAATTGGAACCGGATATCAAAGTGTATAACACCCCTGAAAAATCTCTGAAGGGAGAAGACGAGCAACTGGAAGCTGCTATCAAAGAAATGCTCAAAGAAGCAGATGCTTTAAAAAGCAAACAATAATCTGATGTTCCCAATCTACAAAAACGGAGAAAGACGCATCTCGTATCTTTCCCCGTTTTTTCTGAATAACCTGTCACTCCACAGCTTTTTTCCCTTCATTCAATCGTTTCAACCTCATTAGAGCCTCAATATAATAGTAATCAGCGTAAATGATAGAAGCATCTACTTCCGACTTTGCGGGCCAATGTCCGGTGGAATGCAATAAAAAAGCTACATTTTTCTCACGCGACTGATATTTCTCAGAACTCAAGCTACACAACATCTTTTCCGCAACTTTTTTGTATTTCTCCCCTTTCCCATTACCATAAAAGTCTGACAATTCTAATAAAGCTGAAGCTACCACACAGGCCGCAGAAGCATCTCTTGGCGCATCTGGTATATCCGGAGCATTAAAATCCCAGTAGGGAACATAGTCTTCCGGCAAGTTCTTCAGATATACGTCCACTACTTTTTCTACAAAATCCAAGTATTTAGGATTACCTGTCTCACGGAATACAACCGTATAACCGTAGATAGCCCACGCTTGTCCACGTGCCCACATCGATCCATCGGTATATCCCTGATGCGTACATTTCTTAATGCAATTCCCACTTACCGTATCATAAACAGCCACATGATAGGAAGAATAATCTGATCGAAACTGATTCTCCATGGTCTTATCTGCATGAGAGACCGCCATATCAAACAGGCGCCTGTCTCCACCGTTACGTGCAGCCCAAAAAAGCATTTCCAAGTTAATCATATTATCCATAATAGTATTATGTCCACCTAGCATTTTCACGTTGCGGGGCCAGGACAGAATCGTACCCACTTTCGGATTGAACAAAGTAGCTAACGAATCGGCCGTCGCAATAATCACATCCCGATATACGGGATTGTGTGTCAGACGATAACCATTCCCATAACTACAAAACACCAGGAAACCCAAATCATGATCGTATGCAGGAATCCTTGAAAAAAGTTCCAGCGACTCCGTATATTTCTCAGCCAGCATCCGAATCGTATCATTCTGAGTTGCTTCGTAATCATACCACAAAATTCCCGGCCAAAATCCACCCGTCCATTCTTCCCGAGACACCTTTTTGCAGTTCCAGAACCGCTCCCCAGCCAAAATATTACGTGGTTCCATGGTATAATCAGGTTCCCCATCTTTTTCCAACTCACTCAACGCACGATGTATCTGCATGTCACAATAAGTCAATTCCTTATCTACATCCAACTTCTTAGTCTTATCCACGGCACAGGAAGCAAATACCATAACTCCTATACCCAAAAACAGATGTTTAATCTTCATATTTCATAATATTTTTATTTCTCCACATGAAACCAGTCAATATCTACCCATCCACGTTCTTCTCCATAAGGAGTCACACTGAACATCCCCATTTTAGCACCAATCCATTTTCCTTGGCGAGCCTTGAATACAGATCCAATTTCCACAAAACGCTTCCCATCCAAGCTATAACTAAAACGGCATAATGCACCCTTCCCCACACGAAGCCTGATATAAATTTCACGTTCATAATTCGGGTATATTCCTGCATCAAATTTACGGCTTGGGGGTAATTGCGCCAGCATAAGAACTTGTTCTGGACTTCCATGCTCCGCATCTTTACATATTCCTTGCTTCAGAACAAAATTCTCACCCTGTTTTTCTATTCCCAACCATGTATAATCCCAGCCCACCACAATCATACCTGAAAGTTGCCCATCCATCTTGGCTGAAATTTTTAACTTGGCAGTTGCTGTAAATTCTTCTGCCGGAAACTTCTGCAACAACAGATTAGGGACTTCCCAGAAATTCTTAAAATCCTTCGACAATTCATGACCATAAATACGCATGTAGCCCATATTAGTCGTAAAACCGAATGTATCCTGATAGTTGGCATGCCATTCCCATTGTAACCCCAGCTTGCGAGAATCAAATTCATCACTTTCAACCGGTGTTTCTATAGGATACATCTTCTCAGTTGCAGGTTTATGATACCGACCGACAGGTTCGCCACATCCATCACCATCTTTATCCAATCCAATGACAGGCCAGTCCTCTCTCCACGTCATCGGATTCAGATGCAGCACACGGCCATAAGCTCCTTTATCCTGAAAATGCAAAAACCAAGATTCCCCATACGGTGTATCTACCCAACCTCCCTGATGCGGTCCGTTAATATCTGTTTTACCCTGAGCCATTACGATTTTTGACTCATAAGGCCCATATACATTCTTTGAACGCAATACCAACTGCCAACCAGAGACCACGCCACCGGCCGGAGCAAAGATGTAATAATACCCGTTCCGCTTGTAAAACTTGGCACCTTCAATCGTATGATTCACCCCGTCATTTCCGTCAAACACCAATACCGGATCAGAAATGACAGCCGTACCTTCTTCATTCAATTCACACACAGTCAACACACTGTTAAACTTCGCGCGGCTTCCAGCCCACGCATGAGCCAGATACACCCGTCCATCCTCATCCCATAACGGACAAGGGTCAATCATACCTTTTCCAGCTTTTACCAGCACCGGCTTCTCCCATTCCCCATACGGATTACGAGTCTTTACCATGAAAATTCCAAAATCCGGATCTCCCCAATAAATATAATATATTCCCTTATGGAATCGTATGGAAGGAGCCCATACCCCTTTCCCATGACGGGCTTCATTGTAAAATTCCACCGGTTCCACCTTTTTCAGTGCATAGTTTACAATTTTCCAATTCACCAAATCCCTGGAATGAAGAATGGGCAATCCCGGAGCGCAATTAAAACTAGAAGCAGTCAGGAAATAGTCGTCCCCCACCACACATACATCCGGATCTGAATAATCGGCATACAACACCGGATTCTTATACATGCCATTCCCTTCGTCAGATACCCATACCTCGGAACGATACTGCGACATCACAGGACACGACATCATCAGACCTATTATAAAAAACAGTTTCTTCATTTGTCCTTTTTCATTGAAAATTCAAAAACAATCATCTTACCAAAAGAAAAATACCTATCCTTAAAAAGAGCCTTATTTTTAATTTCTTCTGTATGTATATAAATACGAATCAAACCACAATCATACTTAAAGATTCGAAGAAAAAATATTCAAAATAGTTCTCCAAGATACGGTCTGTAAACTTTCGCATCCTTTTCGGTCACAGGTACCAGACGAATCGCAGCTCCTCCTCTAGGTTTCAAATTAAAGGTGATGACATCATCGGACTTTACAAGCACATACGAACATTTCACATGAGTTTTGGTTTTCACAGCTTCTCCCCCATCTGTATAGACCGATGCCAAATAAGTTTGGCCCTTCTCCAGAAAATTACAATTCAGCTTCTCCGTGGAACCCTCATTATTGGTCAGCATCCCCACAAACCACTCCTTTCCATGACGGCGAGCCATGGTCACATTTTTTCCAGGCATACCATCCAACACATGCGATTCATCGAATACAGTTTGTAAATTTTCAAACCATTCCATTTCAGGTTCCCATTCATATAAATCTGGTGTATCATACCAGAAGAGTGTCATCAACGGACTATAAAAAACCAATGAAGCCGCCAACTGATGGGCGTGCGTATTTTTCAAGCGTTTATCAAAATAACAGATAGTGTAGTCAGCAGCACCGTTAATCATCCGTGTAAATGGAAGGATAGTACTATGGGTAGCATCCGGAAATTCTTCATTTCCCAGTATACCCTCCTGAGTCAGTAAGTTAGGATACGTCCGGCTGAACCCTGAAGGACGAAACTCATCATGAATGTTCATCATCAGTTTGTTCTCAGCGGCCAAACGTACCATATCATGCAACCAAGTAGCCCAACGGTGACTTGCATATTGCACAAACCCTGACTTCACGCCCACTATTCCCCATTTATGCAACAACGGAAACAATTCTTTCATCTGTTTCTGCAAAGCATGCTGATTGACATACAACCAAATTCCAACCCCTTTCTTCTTGCCATACGCTACTACCTTTGGCATGTCTAATTTGGAAACCACCTTTGTGGCATCCCCGTCATGCGAAGTACACGGCATATACCACTGCCAATCGAACAACATATAAGGAATACGATGAGCCGCACAAAAATCGATGGTCTTTAACGCCTGCGCTGTAGTCAGCGTAGTCTCCCGCATAATCTTTCCCGGCTTAATCCAATCCGTATTTTTAATTTCACAAGGAGGGTTCAGATTTTCAATGATATAATTATGCTCCAACAACTGTCCCGGCTTATCGGCAGCCATAATTATTTTCCATGGAGTCGCATAATAGGTGACAACATCCACCGGACTATACATCACAGATGTCAATGTATGCCGTTTTTCTGGCGAAGCCTGAAATTTGGTTAAGCACCAGTCATCCACATCCGCATCGGTTAGTGCGGTCCATACTCCGTTTGGTAATTCCAAAGTCAAGGCACGTTCCACAGGCTTCTTAATGGCATCCACGTCTAAATATTCAAATGGAGCCTGTGCCCATTGTTCCGTCCAGGCCATTGTTCCTGCCGGAAAAGTATATTCGGTCAAATCACCTACTACCTTATGAAAGATAGCCTTCGGATGCTCCGGAAAATAATAACGAAAAGCGATTCCTTCATCATAGGCCCTCACCTCCACATTCAGACGATAATTCGAACCATCCTTTTTAGACAAATATAGCGTACCCCACTTGTAATTGTCACGAACCAAACTACGTTCCCCATACAATGGTGTCCATGTTGTATCATGGCTGCCATAAGCCACTGAATCCACTTCCAAATTATCCATCCAGCATTGGGGTTGTTTCAACGCGCGCACTCCAAGTGCCATTTCCCACACCCGATTATCCAGTTGCAGACCTGCCTGTGATTCCTTTATCACCTGCTTCCCATTATAATTCACCTCATAGCACAACTTATTTGCTCCAGAAGCAGATTTCGTTTCATAAAATCTCACATGATGTGTTCCTTCCGGAGAAGCCAAATTCAATTCAATCGGTTCTGCTGCACACATTGCAGCTCCAAGAACCCACAATCCTATCGTCAAAGACAAGTTCTTCATATTCCTTCTTTCTTGTGTTTTTCTATAGAATACGAACAACTCGTCTTGACTACTCAATCAGCATACTGCTTTCTTTGATTTTTATTTTAACTGACATTCAAAAGTATTGAATGAATGAGCCTGCAAGGTCACTTCCAGACATTTTTCTTCCAGTTTCACAATCAGTTGTTGTGGCGTATCTTGAAAGTTCCCAGCCACTACTACTGTCTTTCCTTCTGATGTACGTACCACCAATATCGGTTTCCGATCTTCTCCCACAGGTTTAAACGACATAATCGTTGTACCCGGTTTTAAGAATTGAGTATAATGCTTCACTGCATAGTATTCTGGTGTAAAAACAGCATTGGCTTGCTGAGAATCCACCCGTATCAGCGCATTCTGTTTCCACCCCCATGGACTGATTCCCTCATCGGCCAGAATCGGATTCCAAAATGTATATTCCTCACAACCATTTCCTAGATAATGATTAATCAAGTCAAAAGTATGCTCACCTGCTTTCCAGTCGAATGCTCCCCAACCACATTCACTTTCTGTCTGCACATACTTATACTCCGGATATTTCGCACGCAAACGAGCCAGTAATTGTCCTCCTTCCCACTGCAATCCTATCCCTTGAATCGTTTCCGGCATACGCGGGTCATCCAATACCTTTTCTATCACTTCATAACGGTTCGTATTGATGGTACCGAAATACAGCTTCACATCCGGATGCTCCTTTTTCAAAGCTGGTCCCAGATACTCTACATTAAAACGAACGATACCTTCTGGTGTCCATGCACATCCCGGATAAGGTGTATAACTCCAAGACTCGTTTTGAAACATCACCGTCTTTATCGGAATGCCTAGTTCCTTGTAAGCAGAAACAAACTTGCAAAAGAAATTAGCATACGCCGACAAATAACGAGGATCTTGAATAAAGAAATCCGTTTCTGCCAATTCTGCCGGAAACACTCCTTCTGTTTTAAGACCTCTGTTACCAAACAAATAATAATCCTTTTTCGGGTCCATATTATTGTACTTATCGCTTCGAACCGGATAGTCCTGATTGATCTTCATCCAACTGGGCGGGCTCCATGGAGAAATCCAAAAAGTCATGTGCGGATTATACCGCTGCGCCGACTTAATGTAAGGAACCAACGACGTTTTATCGCGGTCAATATTAAAATACTTCAACTCAAAATCTCCCGGTACCTCGTCACAGCTATACCAGTTTCGTGAAAAATCATTTGCATTCATCGGAAATCGTCCCAAGGTAAAGCATAAATCTCCCCCAGGAGAAAACAATCTTTTCAGAATATCCTCTTTATATTGTCCTGGTAGCACATTCAGTGCATCCCATCCCAATTCATTGAAACAAGTACCCCAAGCCTTGAAAATGACCACAGAATCATTCCTACCTACTGATAAATCTGGGGTTTTCTTCACATTTTTCACCAGTTTTACCTTCGTTTGTGTCCAAACATTTCCTTCACAGCTACTTATCCAACGAACCGTTTGAGCTTGCAATACCAGTCCACCCCAAACAAGCCCCATACAACTAATCCAAATTTTTCTTCCCAGTGCGTTCATGGTTGTATTTTCTATCAACATTCCACATAATATTCTACTTCTTTTCAAAAGTATTCAAAAAAGAAATTCCTTCCACATGAGGCCCTACATAAATTCTTGCCATATCTCCCGTATGATACCATTTAGGTTTGCCCGGCATATCGTCGGAAATAATCTGGCCGTTTATACAAAGATTCTCAAAACGAATATTCCGTACTTTTCGCTGTGCATCATATCCTTCAATCACAGAAATTTCAGCTCGATTGCCTGTATAAGAAATATTCTTGAACAATACATTCTCAATGCCTCTTCCCGGAGCTTTACAATACTTTTCGTTAAAGAAAATCCGCAGGTTTACCAATTGACCTTGTCGGAAATTTTCAATACGTATATTCTCAAATCGTACATTCCGTATCAAATTTTCATCTCCTGCATTAATAGCCAGACAACCTTGATAGTTCAATTGCTTTTTCTTATGATCCAGAATATCAATATTCACATAATTCAGGTTCTCCAGAATCTCGGGCTTCTCCACATTTCCATGAATCCCGATAAAAATAGGATGAGCCACATCCGCCCACAACGTGGAGTTCTGCATGGTAATATTTGAACTCGGGCCCTCAAACCCGAGACGAGTTCCGTAAACCGTAGTACAATCATCCGAATTCCGACAAAATACCCTGTCAAACAACACGTTCTTGCTGGAAAACACATTCATTCCATCACCCCAGCCAAAATAACTGATTACTTTCACATTTCGGATAGTCACACTGTCAGAACCACCCGTAGCACATTGCGTAGCCACCAATCCTTCTACCTGTACATTCCGAGAATTGGCGATACGGATACCCATTTTCACACTCGGATCAATAATTCCTCTTCCCAACAACTTTACATCATGGGCATTCTCTATCAGCATTCTTCCCATCATCACCACTCCACCAGCCACGTATACAGTCTTTCCAGAAGGAATACGAAACTCACCTCCTTCAAAACGATGGATTCCAGGACCGAAGAAAATCAGGTCCGGATTCTTTTTATCTACCTTAAATGTATCTATAGGATTGGCAAACAAATGCAGGTTATGAAAAATATCCCCATTCACTTCCACCGACAAATTTGCCGGTTTTTCCAATACAAACTTAATGGTATTATCTTCTGTCGTAAACGGAATTCCGTAAGACAACGGACGTACACGAGCCGAATCAATTTTTCCCTTATTATAGGTTACTGCGATTTCTACTTTTCCCGAAAAATCAAAAGTGGCCATGGAAGCATTCTCAACATGATGCGTTGCTTCGCGCACTTCATCCACCTTTACCAAGTAAGTAGGAATAGTCATCCACTTCCCTTTTTCATTTGAACGAATCTGAACTGTAAAATCATTATTCAGTTCAATTCCTTCAGGAGCTTGCCAAGATATCACTCTATCCTTGGCCAAGATTCCTTCAATACATACACACAAGCAACACAAAAATAAATATCTAAATACCAGATTCTTCATAAACTTCACTATTTAAGAACAGATTTCAAAGGAATTACCGTAAATGAATAAGGCAGCAAATCATAAACAAAATTTTCCCTTATTTGAATTTCATCTTCTTGTGGCCGAACAGCCTCATTCTCAGGAGCACCATTTAAAACGATTTTTTTCGTTTTTTGTACAGGTATATTAGGAATAAGAATGTCAGACACCACGCTCACCGGCAAAAGGTTAACCAGTTTCAGCACCATATTACCCGTTTGAGAATCCCTTACCAAAGAAACTGAAATACGTTGTTTCACATCGTCCCTATCACTACTCAATCTAACAGAAGATGCAATATATTCATCTCCACTATAATTACTAAACAGTTGCTGTACATAGTAATTCACGGTAAGCTTCACCTCCTTATTATTAAAATAAATCAGATCCGGCTTCCACTGGATATGCCCTTCTTTTGCCAACAATGGCGCATAGGAAACCATGTTTACCACATCTGCATTGCGCTCCACTGAAATTAAATACAACGCCTCAACCAAAGCCGTTTCCAGATTGTTCGGTCTGCCCGGCAAATGAGCTGCATATTCTCCTAAATAAACCTTGGATTTTTTCCGGTCATAATGATCATAAAAATGCTGATTATGAATAAACCAGCCCGGAGTACGATAGTAATGTTCATCCACCATCGGCAAACCCAGTCGACCTGCAAAGTTCCAACCTTCTTCATAATCACTACCTTCACAAGAAGGACCTACTGTTCCAATCACCGTAATTTCTGGATATGTTTTCTTAATCGCCTGATATATCATCGCAAAACGTTCCTTAAATACATCCGTTATAATATCCTCATTGCCTATCCCTATATATTTAAGATTAAAAGGCTTAGGATGGCCTGAAGCTGCACGGATTTTACCCCATTTTGTCTTTGTTGCATCTCCATTAGCATATTCTATCAAATCCAGAATATCCTGTATATACTTCTCCATCTCATTCATTGGTATTCCACGTTGCTGTCCACCGCAACCAATCTCTCCCCAAGAATAATGGCTACAAGTACCAGAGTTTTGACAACAGACTCCTGCGGCCACTACGGGTATCGGTTCTGCCCCAATATCCTCACAAAATTGGAAAAACTCAAAATAACCCAATCCACGAGTCTGATGATATCGCCAGATGTTAGGCAAGGGCCTGCGTTCCTCCAAAGGACCTATTGACCCTTTCCAATCATAGATATTGTCCAAGCCATCCCCATGAGCCAGACATCCTCCAGGAAAACGCACAAACTTCGGTTTAAGATCAGCTATTGCCTGAGCCAAATCTGCCCGCAAGCCATTGGAACGGTTTTTAAATGTGTTTTGCGGGAAAAGAGAAACCATGTCTATTCCATATTTCCCTTCATCTAAAGGAATAAGCATCAGTTTTGCATTATCCACATCCATGCCGGCCACTAACGTGATCGTTTTTTGTGTCCAAGATGTTCCCGAAACATTTATCACTCCTTTTGCCAGCTCATTTTTCTTTTCATCTTCTAAAACCACTTGAAACCGACAGTCTTTACCTTTCAAAATTTTTACCCAAAACGAAAAATCATACTTTTCATTCTTCCGGACCACAATCCCATCATATCCTTCATTACACAACCCTGCACCTGTCTTTTCAACTTCTAACACTGCATAATGAGGATTATTGGCATGAACAGGATGATCCTCAGCAATCGAAAAATCCATATAATTCCCTTCCACAGACCAAGCATACATACTATTCCAATTCTTATCCGGATGTCCATCTTTAGATGAATACTCAAAGTCTCTGTTCTGGATCAATTCAGCATACAATCCACCATCTGCCGCATAATTGAGATCTTCAAAAAAGACACCAACCAGATTCCGGCTGATGGACTTTACCTGATTTTTATCAATTCGTATAGATGCCTTTAATGGTTTCAGACCGGCAAAACGTATGGAATCTTGTTCCATACGTTCATTTTCTTTTTGCGTACATGCTTGCTTATAAGCTACATACGTCAAGAGATTCGTGAAATCTCTATTTGGAATACGCTGTACATATCCATTCAATGTATCCCCCTTCAATACAATTTGCCGCTTCTCCCCACACAAAGTTTCATCTATATAAGCTGCATATTGCGAATACACATCATCTCCTTTTTCAAAATACGCTTGAGGTGACCACCTGATCAAGTCATCAGAGAAAGTACAGCCAAAGGATCTTCCTGTATCACTCAACTGCCATACGCCACACCACAAGTCTTCTTTCCCTTTGACTATCAGAGGATTTATCATCGGTTTCCGATTTCCAAAATCACTTCTCAAAATCCGGAAACCTTCACCTAAACTTTCCCATGCTTTTCCATCTGAGCTCCATGCCAAATGAAGCCAGCCTCCCCCTTTCGTATAAGGAAGAACATACACGGAATCAGGCAAATTATCCGTTTCTGTCACAGTACCCCATATCGGAGAAACAGAAGAAAGAGAAGCCAGTATATATAATATCCATTTCTTCATAACTAAAAATTATAATGTGGGAACTACAGGAATAATATTCCCTTCTTCATCAAACTCAAGTTTGTCGATGCAAACTTCTCGGTGAAAGCCAGCCTCTTTCCCTAAAGTCACTCCATACGGAAAACAAAAACGATGGTATACAATCCGCCATTCATCTTCCTTATCTGCCACTTTCACCACCGAGCAATGTCCTGTGGCATAAATACCTTTTTCCGGCCGTTTTGAAAGAATCACTTTAGACTTAGAAGCATCTACCGGTCCTGTAGGAGACTTTGTACGTACATAACGTACTTCATAATCTACGCTTCTCGTATCATTTTTTGACCACAAGAAATAATACCAACCTTTCCGATAAAACACATAAGTCGCTTCACTATAATATTTATCATTATCTATCAATATGCGTGTGCTCCCAGGCTTTACCGAAACCATATCTTCATTCAGTTCGCAAACCGCCATATAATAATTACCCCAGTACAAATAAGTTTTCCCACTTACCGGATCCGTAAAGACATCCGGATCTATGTTTTGTCCTCGCTTCATACCTAAAGGAAGCGTTTTGTTTATCAACGGCTTACCGGAATCTACAAAAGGGCCTGTCGGACTGTCTGACACAGCCACTCCAATTTGCTTTCCTGCCGTATAGTAATAATAAAATTTATATGTTCCGTCTTTCTGCCGCTTCTCAATGATAGAAGGTGCCCATGCATTTTTCTTGGCCCAAGCCACATCTTTCAAGTCAAGAATCACGTTTTCCTCATTCCAATGTACAAGATCATCCGAAGAAAAGGCCTTAAAACTTCGGCTTCCCCAGTCGGTTATCCCGTCAGTTGTAGGATAAATATAATATTTCCTTGTTTTATTGGAATACAGCACTTCAGGATCGGCATATTCTCCGTCTAACACCGGATTCTGGCGAATGGAAGCCTGACGCACATAATTCCGCTGATGAGTTTTCCAATAGGCCTCCAAATTATTCGCTTTTTCTTTCGTCAAATGAATTACCGCTCCATGTTTGGGCGAAATATAATTAGTGGTTTTCATCACTCCTTCATTAAAACGACCCAGATTCTTGAAATTCACAAAATCAGATGTTTCCACAAAGCCAAAATTATGAGGAGTCACACTGAACACATCATACATCAGCACCCATTTCTTCTCTCCAATCTTTTCCATACATTAGGCGCCTCACAGGCCTTTGGTTCAAAATCATACCACCGTGCATCGTATACATAACCACCGTTTATCCGGTCGGATACAGCCTGCTTGATGCCTCCCGCACCATCGTGCGCCACATAAAACAAATGATACTTATCCCCTATCTTGGTGATGTCTCCATCAATGGCAGACACTCCGTCCATCGGATATTCAAATAAAATTTGCGGGGTACTCTCTATCTTATTAAAATCATCGTTCACATACACATAATACAATTTATTGGCCTCATTTTTAAAGCGCATGGTATAATAAATCATCAGTTTGCCTTTCTTGTCATCATAGGCCACCTCTGGAGCCCATGCACAGCCTATTTCATTCAGTCCTGCAGAAAGTTGGTCAAAACGAATATTCGCCCGATTCCAATGGATCAAATCCCAGGATTTCATCAACACCAGTCCTCTGTTGTTTCCCCAAGCATATTCCGGTCCACGTTCCCATTGAGTCTTACGATATCCGTCACGCTGACCAAACACATGCAAATCAGTCATCGACAAGTAAAAAGCTCCGTCTGGTCCGCGGAAAATATGCGGGTCCCGAATGCCTCGCTGATAAGCAATCGTATCACCGGCCAGTACAGGTTCTCCATTATTTACAGCTGTAAAGGTATAGCCATCACGACTCACCGCCATATACAAACCATGCGTTTCATCCCGATGGAAAACCATCAGATAAGCGCCCATGTCCTTCTCTTGCGGAATGGCATTGCGATAACGGAAATCACGGAAACCCACCTTTCCTTTTCCTGCCGCAAACAGTGCAGGGCGCAAAGCATAAAACCCTTTGTACACATTGTGATTCAAATGAGATACATCCACATTCTCAGCCAACACATTCCATGCCTTACCATCTGCACTGACCGACATTTTCAAACGGTTACCCTGATTCAATATTCTTACCCTGAACTTGCTTCCCAGTTGATTATCCACGCTCAATGGTTTCTCTTCTCCGCGGTATATTGTACATTTTTTCCCATCGGACGTCACACCTGCATAAGCTTTTTCATTATAATAAAGTAACAAGCCACCCGTATTTCCATTGCCCAACGCTATTTCCACTTCCGTTTCATAACATTTATCCATGGCTGTAACCAGCAGCAAACGACCGTCTGCAGGAGTGTGTCCCTTAGCTTTTACCTGCATTTCTCCATCTGCAAATGTCAAAGCCTTTGGAGCATATTCCTTCCAAAAGGTCCATTGAATACCCAATTCCGGCTTACTGAAATCGTCAGAAAGTTCCATCTTCCACTCTGGTTGCCTGCGTTCGCTCAACCAAGTAGCCTCCTGCGTTGTACGACACCATCCATCAGAAGTCCATACTATCGGTTCAATCAATGTAGAACGTCCCAACGTATGATACCCGTTGGCATACGCATGATACACTACCCACCAGTTACCGTTTACGTCATCTATCAGGGTTCCATGTCCCTTTGACCACCAGTTTTCGCTGGCACTATAAGTATGCACTATCGGATTATAAGGCGAATTCTCCCAAGGACCAAATACAGATTTGGAACGAGCCACCACACACATATGGCTTGTGGCTGGTCCAGCCGTACCTCCTTCAGCCGAAATCATATAATAATATCCATCTTTCCGGATAAGTTTAGGTGATTCCAAATACATGTTCTTTCCTTCTGTTACCCAATTGGCCGGATATTTCCATCCATCATACACCTTCCGACTCTGACCGATAACTTTTAATCCATCCTCACTCAAAGGAGTAATCCAACCATTGTTTGTAAACAGATACCGTTTTCCATCCTCTCCGATCACATGTCCAGGATCAATTCCTGTTACCTCCAATTTCACTGGTTTACTCCACGGGCCTCGAATATCATCGGCATAAATCACATAGTTTTCTCCCGTAGAAGTCGGATAATAAAGATAATAACGCCCCTGGTATTTCAACAAATCCGGTGCCATGGCGGAACCTTCATACTCCGGCAAAGCTCGACAAACAGGTTCCCAATGCATCAAATCCGTAGAGTGCCAAATCAGGAAACCCGGCGCATAATAAAAAGGAGAATGTGTCATATAATAATCCTTTCCATCACGCAGAATGGAAGGATCTGGATAATCTCCTGGAAAAACAACTTTAGGGAAATCTTGGGCCTGTATTCCTCCTAGAAAAAGGAAACATGCAACCATCAACAAATACGATCTTCTCAAACGCAAGTGCGTTTGACATGAAACGTACTTGCGTTTTAATAAAAACTCTTTGACGTTTTAAACAAAATGCACTTGCGTTTTTAATCCACATTCAAAAGGATTGAAAATTCTAAAAAAATCTACAGAAGACGTCACATCTCCTCCGATCTTTCATCTCCGTGATATTGCGTAGGCAACACCCCAAACAGCTCTTTAAAACACTTGGTAAAATAGCTGGAAGAACTGAATCCTACCCGGTCGGCCACTTCCGACACGTTCAACTTGCCATCACGAAGGAGCTGGGCTGCACGCTTCAAACGGATGGTACGAATAAAGTCGGTTGGAGTCTGACCGGTAATAGCCTGTAACTTCCGGTAAAGATTCATGCGGCTCATACCCATATCCAAACTAAGTTGCTCCACGTTATATTCCGAATTATCCATATGGTCTTCTATCAGTTTCAACGCTTTTTGAATCAGTTGCTCATCAATTGATGTAATCGTGATGCAGCTCGGATTCACACACAGTGTCTTGCGGAATTCTTTCTTCCGCCCTTCTTGCTGCTCGATAAGCTGCTTGATACGTGCCAGCAACACATCAAAACTGAAAGGCTTGGAGATATAAGAATCCGCTCCCACCTCATAACCGCTGATTTTGGTCTCATCCCCGCTACGGGCAGTCAACAGAATCACGGGAATATGCGACGTCTGCACATTGTGCTTGATATGCCGGCACAGCTCCAGTCCATCCATTTTCGGCATCATGATATCGCTGACAATCAAATCCGGATTCTGCTCAATGGCCAACTTTTCTCCTTCTTCGCCATCGGGAGCATCTATCACCTGATACAGTTCCGACAACTGCTCCTTCAAGAAGGTACGAAAATCATGATTATCTTCCACCACCAGCAATTTCTTCCGTTTGTCAGATGAAGCGGCTGGAACCACTCCCTCTTCCGACAAATGCAAATCCATCGGGATGCATATAGTAAAAACCGTTCCTTTTCCAGGCTCACTCTCCACCTGTACCGTACCCTCGTGCAATCGCACATATTCTTTCACCAGATGAAGCCCGATTCCACTTCCTACCTTACTATCATCCGTCTGCTGTACCTGATAAAAACGTTCAAAAATATGAGCCAATGCCTCCGATGGAATGCCAACTCCGGTATCCGACACGGTAATACAGGCAAAAGGTCGCCCTTCCTGTTGTTTCTCAGCCAAATTCAGTCTGACAACTCCTCCCTCTGGAGTAAACTTAAAAGCATTCGACAATAGATTGTTAAGAATACGGTGCAATTTTTCATGGTCGAAATTCATATACCAATGAGCCGGAGAAATCTGCAAACGGAAATCCAGTTGTTTTTCTTTCGCAAACGGCTGAAAATTGGCATACAACGCGGTAATGAAGTCTTCCAAATCACCTGCCGTAAGATGTAGCCGTTCCATTTTCATCTCCATCTTACGAAAATCGAGCAACTGATTCACCAGTAAGTACAATTCCTGCGCATTCCGGTATATGGTATCCAGTTGACGCAATACCTGTTCATCTGTGACTTTCTTACGAAGCACTTCCAAAGGAGTCAGTATCAAAGTCAAAGGAGTGCGGAGTTCATGACTGATATTGGTAAAGAAACGAAACTTCAACTGATTCAGTTCTTCTTTCTGCCGTATTTCCTGTTGTTCCTGCATCCGAACAAGTTTCTGGTTATTCTTTCGGTAAACATATCGTACACTGACGAGGACAATTCCTGCCAGACACAATACATATACTCCCCAAGCCCATCCTGTAGCCCAAAAAGGAGGAAGAATAACTACTTGGAATACCGATTCCAGACTCCACATATGATCGTTCCCGGCACTCATGACATGGAAAGTATATTTCCCCGGTTTCAGATTATTGTAGACTGCTGTTCCCTGCCCTTTGTTGGATACAACTTCCATCCACCTCTTATCTACACCTTCCAAACAATAGCGGAAATAAGTCTGTGAAGGATTGACAAAGTTCAAACTGGAAAAATCAAACGTAAGGAAATTCTCATCATGATTCAAAGTGACCGAACGCACTTTATTGATATCTTTCTCAAACAATATCCGTCCATGGTATTTCTCCCCGCAAACAACCGGCTCATTGAACAACCTGAATGCCGTGAAAAGCGGGGCTACCGTACAAGGAGTAAAAATGACATTTTCCGGAGTAAACATATAAAAACCATCCATCCGTCCGAAACACAAGTCTCCGCTTCGGGTTTTCAGCGAACAAAACTCATAGAGACTATTCCATTCACTGTTATGGTTACGGTCCAAACATACTACACGATATTCATTCCGACCGCCTTCCTTTGAGACACTGACTTTATATAACGCATTGATAGTAGATATCCATACCTCATTATCGTAGTCTTCTTGCATGGACTGAATAGTCAGATTTTCAAAACCATGCTCTTCTCCCAGCACATCTACCTTCTTGTCTGGCAGCATTACCTTTATCCCATATTGAGTACCCATCCATAACAGACCGCGGCTATCTTTCAGCATACAATTGTATTTTTCACCAGCCAGACTTTGAAGAGGATCATTTCCATGTGTCTGACCCGGAATATACAAACTGTCTGTTTTCACATCATAAAAATAAATTCCATTGTCGGCTCCTACTACCAGGCATCCCGATGCATCAGCCAGCATGGTATTGGCTATTTTAAACTGGACGAGTTCTGGATGCTTATCCACCAACAAATCCAACTGCCCAGTCCGTAAATCCAACTTTCCCACACTGCCATTGATACTTACCCACAAATTACCTTGCGCATCTTCTACAATGGAACGAATGTTATTCAACTCCATCCCTTCACGAGCAGGAAACAATAATGGGACAACTTTCCTTTATCTATACAATAAAGACCTTCCAGATAGGTTCCAAACCACATTCTTCCCTCCACATCTTTATAAGCCGTACGTACAGACTTCCCCGAAAGTTCCTTGAATGGGATACTTAATGATTTCCTGTCTGCCGATAAACAATAAAGTCCAGAAGGTGTACCTAAGAAAATAGAAGTATCTTCAGCCTCCAGCATACAGAGAACATCCTCACTTCCCCAGTCTCCTGAAATATTATTCTTGTTATACAAAATGAAATTATTCATACTAGGATGATAATAGACCACCCCCCGATTAAACAACCCGGCCCATACGGTTCCACTTTTTTCATCCACGTACACACTATGCACATTGGTATATCCTCTTCCACTTGTTGTCAATTGAAAAGGATCAATTGCTGAAGCGGAGAGATTATATTTGTCGATCAAAAACAGTCCACACCCTGAGGTACCAATCCAAGCATTTCCTGATTTATCTGCATCACAACCAGTGATTTCACCGATAGAAAGTGGCAATTTTATTTCGTTCCATTCATAAACGGCACTCATATAAAAAATGACTCCAGTGTTCCAGACAACCCAAAAATCACCACTGTCCAGCATCTTTATTCTTACCTGATGGTTGCGGTGTACCCGTCCTTTCAGAAATGTTTCCTGCCGAATGAACTTTCTCTGATGTCGGTCATAGCAACGCAACAATCCGTTTTCATGCAACATCCAGCTTAAATTTCCATATGACTCCACGGCCAATAAAGTACCGTTCCCGTTCAAGAAATGCCGATCTTTCCCTATCGTCTGCAACTGATGATGCTTCGTATCATACAAAAATACCCGGAAAGAGTCGGTAAGCAGCCAGACCTGGAAATTTGAATCAACGAACACATTTGAAACTTTTTCCTTGAGACCCCAACCGGCAAATAAAGTATCCGGTCGGATGAATACGGCCTCATCCAAGTCGAATATCTTCAAGTTACCTTTCTCCTTCATCCATATCCGTCCGTCGGCATCGATGTACTGAACCGGTATTACCGATTCCTGTATAATGCCGTACTCAGGAACCTTCCACAAGGGATAATTGATGAAATTTTTTCCATCATAAAAACTCAACAAGGAAGTAGTACGTATACCTAAACGCCCGTCAGGCAGCCCGAATACATTTTTCACATAATTATCCGGAAGTCCGTCACGTATGCCTATGTGACGAAATGGAAGGAAAATTTCAGCCTTCAGGCCAGTTCCGAAAAGGATGCACAGTATAGCTAACACAATTTTTTTCATGCCCATATGGTTATCATTACAAATGTATAAACCCATATACGAACGAGAAAAGATTTTTACGCAAGATTTCCGCATTTTCCACAAAAAAATAGCCGTTACCGGATTTTTTCAAAAAACGGCAACGGCTAATATGAAGGCTAAAGCCTGAATATCAGTAGCTATGATCGTCTTCCTTGACTTCTTTCATTGTCAACGGCTTACGGTCGATGGCCCGCCATGCATAAATGATATAGGCTAATACAAACGGTACCAAGATAGACACATAGGCCATGGTTTTCAGCGTAAACTGGCTGGAACAACTGTTGGCAATGGTCAGTGAACTCTGCAAGTCGGCAGTAGACGGATAATAAGCTGTATGATTATACCCTACTACCAACAGCAAAGCCAGTACCGTCAGCACCGTACCGATTCCGGCAAACCAGATCCCCCGGGTGTAGGTCTTGCAGAAAATACTCTTGCCAATTCCATACAGCACCCCGACGACTCCTATCAGGAACAGCACCAACAGATACGGCATTTCAATCAGATTATGGAAATACTTGAACGGTTCCATTACAATCAGTCCGTTGTCCGGATTTACGGCAAAACCGTCTTTCAGCAACGTACGGATGACAAATGCCAGGAAAAATACCAGGAACGGCACTACATCGACAATCAACTGCCGACGGAAACGGCTGTTCAGTTCTTCATGACGGATGTTATTGATGAAATACAAGTTCCCCAACAAACGGGCAAGGAACAGCACGGCAAATCCCAGTACCAGATTCCAAGGGGCACCAAAAGCATCCAATCCATGCCAACCGTTTCCCCAGTGACTGATGACCGGCATCATTTCATCGGTCAAGTTGCCTTTGCTCACCACAAAATTGGAACCGTTGAAGAAAGTCGCTACGGCTGTCCCCAGCAACAACGGGCCGACCACTCCGTTCAATACCAAAAAGAACTGATAAGTCCGTTTGCCCAGCCAGTTACCCAGTTTCGATTGAAATTCGTAGGACACCGCCTGCAGCACAAAACTGAAAAGGATAATCATCCACAGCCAGTAAGCCCCTCCGAAACTGGTGCTGTAGAATAAAGGGAAAGAAGCAAAGAAAGCTCCTCCAAAAGTGACCAGCGTCGTAAAGGTAAATTCCCATTTACGCCCCGTGGAGTTCACAAGCAAAGTACGTTCGTCTTCTGTACGTCCCAGGCAATACAGCAAAGAGTTTCCTCCCTGCACAAACAGCAGAAACACCAGCAATGCACCCAGCAAAGAAACCAGGAACCACCAGTAATGCTGCAAGAATATATAAGTTGAATCCATATTTTTTCGGTTTTAAGATAATGTATCGGTTAGTTTATTTCTCGTCCGGTCCTTTGCGGATAGCTTTCACCATAATGCCGATTTCCGCAATCAGCAGCACGGTAAACATCACAAGGAAAATAAAGAAAGTGGTCTGTACGGAACCCGTTTCCAGTTTCGACACAGCAGCATTGACGGGCAGCATGTCCTGAATGGTCCAAGGCTGGCGGCCCATCTCGGCCACAATCCATCCGGCCTGACTGGCAATGTAAGCCAACGGAATACTCCACAAGGCAATCCAGTGCAACCAGTTCAGCTTGGCCAGCTGTTTTTTCCAGACCAGTACCAGAATAACCAGGAAAAACAAAATGAAATACATACCCAGCCCCACCATCACACGGAACGACCAGAACAGCAGTCCCACATGCGGAACCAGTGCATCTTTATCCTGAATATATCCGTAACCGAAATAAGGCATATACTCATCCAACGCGCTACGGGCAATCTGCATGGCCGACTCGTCGCCTTGCTGTTTGGCTCTGCGGAAATCAGCCAATGCCGTAATGGCCTTCTTTCCGTTGGCCATCTTCTCCTCCGCAGAAAGTGCGGTAGAACCATCCGGAAGCGTATAGCCTCCGTTCTGCAAGTCATTGATGCCCGGCACATAGCCCGAAGTGCTATGTGTAGCCAGGAAGGAGAGCATTTCCGGAATCTTAATGGCACCGACCACCGTAAGTGGCTCGTGCGTGCCTCCATCATATAGCGCCTCCATGGCAGCCAGTTTCATAGGCTGCACCTGTGCCACCTGATAAGCCGATTTGTCGCCCGTTCCAGCCGTTACCAGTGCCGCAAACAGTCCGACCGCTGCAGCCACCTTCATGCTGGCCAATGCAAATTCTTTTTCACGCTTGCGAATCAGATACCAGGCACTTATACCGATAACAAAAGCAGCACCTACCATCCAGCTGCTCAATACGGTATGGAAGAACTTCACCACTGCCACCGGAGAGAAAGCCACCGACATAAAGTCGACCATCTCATTACGCATGGTTTCCGGATTGAATTCCATTCCCACAGGATACTGCATCCAGGAATTAGCCACTAGAATCCACCAGGCAGAAATTGTAGCTCCCAACCCAGTCAACCAAGTGGAAGCCAGGTGGAACCCCTTGCTCACCTTGTGCCAGCCGAAGAACATGACGGCCACAAAAGTGGCTTCCATAAAGAAGGCCAAAATACCTTCAATGGCCAGCGGAGCTCCGAAGATGTCGCCCACAAACCAGGAATAATTACTCCAGTTGGTACCGAACTGGAACTCCAGAATCAAACCTGTAGCCACACCAATGGCGAAATTGATTCCAAAAAGTTTCATCCAGAACTTTGCCGTACGCTTCCAGAATTCATTTCCGGAACGCACATACAGTGTTTCCATAGTTGCCATAATCACGGCCAAGCCCAATGTCAGTGGCACAAACAACCAATGGTAAATGGCCGTCAAGGCAAACTGTGCCCTCGACCAGTCAATCATCGAAGTGTCGATTGTTTCAAGCATAAAAAATCACTTTATCGGTTAATATTAATAAGGTATAGTTATTCTGCCATCCGGTCGGTCAGTTCCACTCCTACATAATCATGTTTTTCTTCCTCACTCTTTCCACTCAGAAACGAAGGGAAGAAAAACAATTTCAGGATAAAGAACATGACAAAAAGCTTTATCAGGATAATGGCCCATAAGGTCCGGCCGATGGTCATCTCCCGAAAACCGTCACGGTAAAAATAAAAAATTCGAATGATAGTCTTTTTAATCATAATCTAGTTTTATAATGATTACAAAGTAAATGCTTTATCGGGAAAAAACAAGAGTTTATCGAGATATTCTGTGGAAAAATCTATCTGTTTTGCGCTTCTTTATATAAAGGAATACATTTGCAATGTAAAAATTCAATGAAATATGAAAAAAAGAGAACTCATTTTCTTCGCTGCATTCGCGACTTTCCTGTCGGCTAATGCTCAAGAGAAACAAACCTGGTCGCTTGATGACTGCATAAATTATGCGCTGGAGAAAAACATCCAGCTGCAGCAGAACAAGATTTCCTTACAGGAAAGCGAAGTGGATGTGAAAACAGCAAAGGCCGCACTCTTCCCCAGCCTTTCATTCAATACCGGACAGAATCTGGTGAACCGTCCGTATCAGGAAAACAGCGCCACCGTAAGTGGAACGGAAATCATCAGCAGTACCAACAAGACTACCTACAACGGCAGTTACAGCTTGTCGGCACAATGGACACTTTGGAACGGCGGACAGCGCCTGAACAACATCAAACAACAAAAGAAAAACCAAGAAATAGCCGAACTGAGTGTGGCAGAAACCGAGAATACTCTCAAAGAAGAAATCACGAAACTCTTCCTGCAGATTCTTTATGCAGACGAATCGGTTAACATCAACAAAGGAACGCTGGAAGTGAGTAAAGCCACTTACGAACGTGCCAAGGAACTGTTCAATCAAGGAAGCATTTCAAAAGCCGACCTGGCACAGCTGGAATCACAGGTAGGAAATGACGAGTATCAGCTGGTGACTTCCGAAAGTTCACTGAGAAATTACAAGCTTCAGCTGAAACAGATGCTGGAACTGGACGGCACAGCCGAAATGGAACTGGAACTCCCGGTACTGGATGATGCTAAAGTGATGCAGCTGCTTCCAAACCAGGAAGATGTGTACCAGACAGCACTGGCCAACCGCCCGGAAATCCAAAGCAGCAAACTGAGCATTGACAATGCCAAGCTGGCCATTTCTTCTGCCAAGAGCGGCTATTTCCCGACCATCAGCCTGTCGGCCTCAACCTCAAGTATGACCAACAATTCCAGTCAGAACAACTGGGCACAGCAGATGAAATATGGCTGGAACAACATGATTGGATTGAACATCAGCGTACCGATTTTCAATAACCGCCAAACCAAAAGTGCGGTAGAAAAAGCACAGTTCCAATACAATTCCTCTTTGCTGAACCTTCAGGACAAACAGAAAGGATTGTACACGGACATCGAGACCATCTGGCTGGACGCACTGAATGCACAGCAGCAATATGCAGCAGCCGAAGTAAAACTGAAAAGCAGCCAGACCAGCTTCGACATGGTCAACGAACAGTTCAAACTGGGCATGAAGAATACTGTAGAACTGCTGACAGAAAAAAACAACCTGCTCAGCGCACAGCAGCAGCGGATTCAGACCAAGTATATGGCGATATTGAACCGCACACTACTTGATTTTTACGCAGGAAAAGACATTGAATTATAATAACCAAACAATATGAACAAGAAAAAAATAATTATCACAGCTGGCATCGTAATTGTACTGGCTGTGGCAGGATACTGGATTTTTGGCAAGAAGAGCGCACAAGGCAAAGTAGACTTCGTCACCGAAATAGTAGCAAAAGGCAACATCAGCAATTCCATTACAGCTACAGGAACCATTGAACCTGTCACTGAAGTGGAGGTCGGTACACAGGTTTCAGGTATCATCGACAAAATATACGTGGATTACAATTCGGTAGTAAAAGAAGGGGAAGTGATAGCCGAGATGGATAGAGTGACCCTGCTCAGCGACTTACAGTCAGCGCAAGCTACATACGACGGCGCAAAAGCCGAATACGATTATCAGAAAAAACTATACGAGAGAAACAAAAAACTGCATGAAAAGCAACTGATCAGCGAAACTGATTACGAGCAGAGCACATACGATTACGAACGTGCCAAGAGTACATTCGAACAAAGTCAGGCAGCTCTTTCAAAGGCGGAACGCAACCTTTCTTATGCTACCATCACTTCTCCAATCAACGGTATCGTTACCAGTAAGGACGTAGAAGAAGGACAGACCGTGGCCTCCGGTTTCGAAACGCCGACCCTGTTTACCATTGCTGCAGACCTCACCAAGATGCAGGTAGTGGCCGATGTGGACGAAGCCGATATTGCCGGAGTGAGAGACAGTGCCAGAGTCACGTTTACCGTTGATGCCTATCCGAATGATGTATTCGAAGGACGGGTTCACCAAATCCGACTGGGCAGCGCCAACAGCAGCAGTTCCAGCAGTTCCAGTAGCACCAGCAGTGAAACAGTTGTCACTTATGAGGTAGTCATTACAGCCGACAATCCGGATTTGAAGTTGAAACCGAGACTGACCGCCAATGTGACCATCTACACGGATACACGTGACAATGTGCTCGTGGTTCCCAACAAGGCGTTGCGTTTTACTCCAGAAAAAGAGCTGGTAGGCAAAAAGACTATTACCGACTGTAAAGGTGAACACAAAGTATGGACCATGGATGCCAACGGATTCACCGCTCACCCGGTTAAAGTCGGTCTGAGCGACGGAAGTCATACGGAAATTCTGGAAGGTATCAGTGAAGGAACACCGATTGTCACAGAAACGGTATTGAAAGGATTTGCCGACACCACAGCATCCGAAGCTTCTGCCGACGGAGAAAGAAGCCCGTTCATGCCAGGCCCTCCGGGAAGTGACAAGAAAAAACAAAAATAAGGAGAAACCGTCATGAAAAAGACTGTCATAGAATTACAAAATATCAAACGGAATTTCCAGGTGGGTGATGAAACAGTACATGCACTGCGCGGCATCTCGTTCAGCATTCAGGAAGGAGAATTTGTGACCATCATGGGTACATCTGGTTCCGGTAAGTCCACCCTGCTGAACACACTGGGATGTCTGGACACACCGACCAGCGGGGAATACCTGCTCGACGGGGTATCCGTACGCACGATGAGCAAACCACAGAGGGCGGTACTGCGAAACCGGAAAATCGGATTCGTATTCCAGAACTACAACCTGCTGCCCAAAACGACGGCGGTAGAAAATGTAGAACTTCCGTTGATGTACAACAGTGCCGTCAGTGCCGCTGAACGCCGCCGTCGGGCCATAGAAGCCCTGACAGCCGTGGGACTGGCCGACCGTCTGGAACACAAGTCCAACCAGATGTCCGGTGGACAGATGCAGCGCGTGGCCATTGCCCGTGCACTGGTTAACAATCCGGCGGTTATCCTAGCCGATGAAGCGACCGGTAACTTGGACACACGTACTTCTTTCGAAATCCTGGTTCTTTTCCAGAAGCTTCATCAGGAAGGACGTACCATCATCTTCGTGACACACAATCCGGAATTGTCACAATACAGCAGCCGCAACATCCGACTGCGTGACGGACATGTCATTGAAGACGTAACCAACCCCCATATTCTTTCGGCTGCGGAAGCACTGGCTGCCCTGCCAAAAAACGATGATGATTGACAATTTATCAAGATGACTTATGAATGGAACAAACCTTTTTAAAATAGCCTTTCGGGCATTGGCCAACAACAAGCTCCGTGCTTTCCTGACCATGCTGGGAATCATTATCGGAGTAGCTTCCGTCATTGCCATGCTGGCCATCGGACAAGGCTCCAAACGGAGTATCCAAAAACAAATCTCCGAAATGGGCTCCAATATGATCATGATTCATCCGGGAGCCGAGATGCGAGGAGGTGTCCGTCAGGACCCGTCGAGCATGCAAACGCTGAAGCTGGAAAATTATGAGACTTTGCGTGATGAATGTATGTACCTGTCTGCCATCAGTCCGGATGTCTCTGCTTCCGGACAGCTGATTTCCGGCTCCAACAACTACCCTTCTTCGGTGAGCGGAGTAAGCCTCGGCTATCTGACCATCCGTCAGCTGACCGTGGAACAAGGGGATATGTTTACGGAAGAAGATATCCGTACGGCAGCAAAAGTGTGTGTCATTGGTAAAACCATTGTAGACAACCTGTTCCCCGACGGACAAGACCCGATTGGAAAGATTATCCGCTGCAACCAGGTTCCTCTCCGAGTAATCGGGGTACTCAAATCGAAAGGATACAACTCTATGGGCATGGACCAGGATGACGTGGTACTGGCACCTTACAGCACAGTAATGAAACGTCTGCTTGCCCAGACCTATCTGAGCGGTATCTTTGCTTCTGCCCTGACAGAAGACATGACGGAAGAAGCCGTTGACGAAATCACAAATATCCTCAGAAGAGAACATAAACTGAAAGAAACGGACGACGATGACTTCACCATCCGTACACAGCAGGAACTCAGCTCTATGCTGAATACCACCACCGACCTGATGACTACCTTGCTGGCCTGTATCGCAGGAATCTCCCTGGTGGTAGGAGGTATCGGTATCATGAACATCATGTACGTCAGTGTAACCGAACGTACACGCGAAATCGGACTCCGTATGTCTGTGGGAGCGAGAGGAGTGGATATTCTGTCACAATTCCTGATAGAATCCATCCTGATCAGTATCACCGGAGGGTTGATTGGAGTAATTCTGGGATGTGGAGCCAGCTTCATCATCAAGACAGTTGCCCATTGGCCTGTATTCATCCAACCGTGGAGTGTATTGCTGTCATTCGCAGTATGTACCTTCACCGGTGTATTCTTCGGGTGGTATCCGGCCAAGAAAGCGGCCGACCTGGACCCGATTGAAGCACTGCGCTATGAATAAATGATAAATAAATAACGAAACTACTTTGTTCTTCATAACTTTGGTTTCCTGTCCGGCCGTCTATTTATACCGTAGATAATCATATATATTTACGGTGTGCGACGGCCGGACTTTTCTTAAAAAATCGTATCTTTGCTTTAAATCAATCCGATATGGTGCATATAACTCATAACAAACACCGCTTACTGGAATTAATCATCCACACAATATGCTGGGGATTGTTCTTCGGGTTTCCGCTGTTTTTTACCCAACACGACAACGGGAATATCGACTGGAAAGAATTTATCAATCATTCGGGAGTTTCTCTTTCCTTCTTTGTCATTTTTTATGTCAATTACCTGATTCTGATTCCCCAAATACTATTCAAAGAGCATATCGGACGTTTTATTCTGCTAAACCTTGTGCTTATTCTTGTCGTTTCCATCGGATTACGCTACTGGCACAACATGCTTGCATTTCCGCCTCCTGTGCGTCCCCGCTCTTACCTTCCTCCCCAATATATCTTTTATATAAGAGACATTACCAGTATGATTTTTATGGTAGGGTTGAGTGTGGCCATCCGGATGAGTCTCCGTTGGAGTGCTACGGAACTGGCGCGCCGGGAAGCAGTGAAAAGCCGTACGGAAGCAGAACTTAAGAACCTCCGCAACCAACTGAATCCTCATTTCTTGCTGAATACGCTGAACAATATCTATGCACTCACCGCATTCGATACGGAAAAGGCCCAGCAAGCTATCCAGGAACTCAGCAAGCTGCTACGGTACGTGCTGTACGACAACCAGGAAAATTTTGTTCCTCTTACCAAAGAAGTGGAATTCATACGGAACTACATCGAACTGATGCGTATCCGGGTTTCTTCTCAGGTGAAAATCAGCACACATTTCCAAATCCATCCGGACAGTCAGAGTCCTGTGGCCCCCTTGCTGTTCATTTCACTGATAGAAAATGCCTTCAAGCACGGAGTATCCCCCACAGCACCCAGCTTTATCGACATCACATTAACTGAAAAAGAGAACAAAATCCACTGTATAATACGCAACAGCAACTACCCCAAAAGTGCCACTGACAAAAGCGGATCGGGTATCGGACTGGAACAGGTACAAAAAAGACTGGAATTGCTGTATGCCGGACATTACGAATGGCAACACCAGGTCAGTCCCGACCAGAAAGAATACAGTTCGGTTTTAACAATTGATATTCCAGACACTAATCATAAAAAAACAATGCCATGACAATCAAATGCGCCATTATTGATGATGAACCCTTAGCACTCGGATTACTGGAAAGCTATGTAAAGAAAACCCCTTCACTGGAACTATGCGGAGCGTATTCCAGTGCCATTCAAGCCATGGAACTCCTGAACGGACATCCGGTGGACTTGATTTTTCTGGACATCCAAATGCCGGAACTGAACGGACTGGAGTTTTCCAAAATAATTCCGAGCAGTACACGCATCATCTTTACAACTGCCTTCGGGCAATATGCCTTGGACGGTTATAAGGTAAATGCTCTCGATTATCTGCTCAAGCCTATTAGCTATACAGATTTCATGACAGCCGTCAACAAAGCCATACAGTGGTTCGAGCTTTGTCAAAAAGCTGAAAATGCGTCCGAAGAAATACAGTCTTCCGAGGATCTGAAATATATTTATGTAAAAAGCGACTATAAACTGATCCAAATAGAACTGGATAAGATTCTTTATATAGAAGGACTCAAAGATTACATTAAAATTCACTTGGAAGACAATCCCCGTCCGATTCTGTCATTGGTCAGCATGAAGATGATGGAAGACAAACTGCCAGCCAATCGTTTTATTCGAATTCACCGGTCTTTCATTGTGCAAAAACAAAAAATAAAAATCATAGAAAAAGGAAGAATTGTTTTCGGGAAAGACTACATTCCGATATCTGACAGCTACAAACAGGAGCTCCAAAATTATGTTAATAAACATACTATTTGAAAATCTGTTGTATTTTCAACATTTTTTTCTGAAACAATCCAATTTTTTACTGATTTTCTTTGGCTACAATCAATCTAAACCCTATATTTGTAGCGTACATAATAAAAGCGGAAGTTGTGAAACTTCCTTTAGAATAGTTTAGTTAAGTCTA
>UMHI01079481.1_pt1 | contig 33906 bp, 36 predicted proteins | sample 1965481 | NCBI WGS metagenome assembly UMHI01 (sample SAMEA4836093, study PRJEB28245) | human gut metagenome | biome: gut microbiome; material: fecal sample | place: Denmark | collected 2008 | reverse complement strand
GCCGTTAGCAGCCAGAATGGCCTTGATGCTCTGGCAGGCGCGCTCAGCCTGCTCCTCGATGGTGGTGCCGACGATCTCACCGGTACCGGGCATCAGGGGGACCTGGCCGGAAGCAAACAGAAAGCCGTTGGCGGAGATAGCCTGAGAATAGGGGCCGATTGCGGCGGGGGCATCGGGAGTGTTGGTGTAATTCATAATGATGTACTTCCTTTCCAAATCGTTTCGTGCTGATTTTCCAAATCATGCCGTAGACAGAATTCCTTGAATCGTCCACGATTCAAGTATAAACACGGATCCGGCTTCTGTCAACCCTTGCCGATCCGGTCAAAAACCCCGCCGCCCCTCCTTCAAGAGGAGCGGCGGGTCAATTTTTTTTGTGTAAATTACACCAAGGTGTCCAGGACAGCCTTCAGATCAGCGATGATGTCATCGGGATCTTCCAGACCGACGGAGATACGGACCAGACCCTCGGAAATGCCGGAAGCCTTCAGCTCCTCGGGAGTGTAAGTGGAGTGAGTCATGGAAGCGGCGTGCTCGACCAGCGTCTCGGCATCGCCCAGAGACACGGCGATGGTGCACAACTGCAGCTTGTTCAGAGCGTTGGCAACGGCATCGCGGTCAGCCTTCAGCTCAATGGACATCATGCCACCGTACAGCTTCATCTGCTTCTTGGCGATCTCGTGGCCCTCGAAGTCCTCCAGACCGGGATAATAGACCTTGTCGATGGCGGGATGATCGTGCAGGAACTCGGCAACCTTCATGGCGTTGGCGCTGTGGCGCTCCATACGGATGTCCAGCGTCTTGAGGCCGCGGGCGATCAGGAAGGCGTTGAACGGGCTCATAACGGCGCCGGTCATATCCTTCAGGCCGAACATACGGCACTTGCCGATGAACTCAGCGTCAGAAATCACGAAGCCCGCAATCACGTCGCCGTGGCCGTTGATGTACTTGGTAGCGCTGTGGACAACCACGTCAGCACCCAGGCTCAGGGGCTGCTGGATGTAAGGAGAGCAGAAGGTGTTATCCACGATCACGCGGATGTCCTTGTTGAACTCGTGAGCGATTTTGGCGACCTCAGCGATGTCAACCACCTTCAGAGTGGGGTTGCAGGGGGTCTCCAGATAGACAACCTTGGTCTTCTCGGTCAGAGCGGCTTTCACGGCAGCCAAGTCAGCGAAGTCAACAAACTTCACGCCCACGCCGAACTTGCTCATGCCGTGGTTCAGCAGAGCGAAGGTGCAGCCGTACAGGGTATCGCTGGCAACGATCTCGTCACCGGCCTCAACAGAGCTCCACAGAGCGGAGGAGATAGCGCCCATGCCGGAAGCGGTAGCCAGAGCAGCCTCGCCGCCTTCCAGAGCAGCCAGCTTCTCCTCGACCTGAGTCAGAGAGGGGTTGCCCAGACGGGAGTAGATGTAGCCCTCTTCCTGACCAGCGAAGCGGGCGCCGCCCTGCTGCACGGTATCAAACTCGAAGGTAGAGGTCTGATAAATCGGGGTGCACAGTGCGCCGACACCGTTGTCATGCTTACCAGCGTGAATCTGACGAGTAGCGAAGCCCATGTTCTTGCAATCCATAATAAATGCCTTCCTTTCCTTGTTCCGGGGCCGGTGAGACCGGCAAATTTTGTTGTTATCATTTTTCAGTTATCTGTAAGAACTTTCAGCGTTTCTGGCAAAAGGAGAGAGCGAGTCGAGTAGAGAGGTGTTTACACGCAAAATTTATGTAAACATTTGCCGTAAACCAGAAAGTCTCATCGGATACTTTTATTGGATTTCACCTATTATACTATCACGTTCCGCGAAAAGGTGTTAGTATCTCTTTTTCGCAATTCATTCACAGTTATTTTAATAATGGATTGACTTTTCGTGATAGGCTCCGTATAATGTGGTTCAACAAACGATGTATAACTATATCCATGGAAGCCCGGCGGACGGACTTGTGTTCCCCTGCGGCATCCTGTGAAAAATTTTATGAATTTTGTAAAAAGGAGACGATCCAATGACCTTTCAGCAGCTGACGTATGTGGTAGAAATCTCCAAATGCGGTTCCATCAACAAGGCCGCCCACAAGCTGTTCCTGTCCCAATCCGGTATTTCCACCGCCGTGCGGGAACTGGAGGAGGAATTGGGTATCAAATTCTTCGTCCGCAGCAACCGGGGCGTGGAGTTCACGCCGGAGGGCAAGGAGTTTCTGGGCTATGCAGTCTCGCTGCTGGAGCAGAAGCAGCGGATCGAAAGTCTGTACGGCGAATCCCGCAGCACCATTGCACCGGTGCATTTCAGCGTTTCCACCCAGCGGTATCCCTTTACAGAGGACGCTTTCTTGGAAATGCTCCAGCAAAACCAGGAAAACCGCTATCAATATACATTGAAAGAGACCAGCATGGACGGCGTGATCGACGATGTGTATGACCACCGGGCGGACATCGGCGTCATCTTCCTGACCAAATTAACGGAAAAGATCGTCTGCCGCCTGCTGGACGGCCGGGAACTGACCTTCCACGAGCTGGCGGCGGTGCCTCCCTGTGTATACGTCCGGAAAGGACATCCCCTCACCCAGCTGGAACACGTGTCGGAGGCAGATCTGGAGGGCTATCCTTACAGTTCCTTTGAACAGGCTCAGGGCGTAGCCGTGGACTTTTCTGAAGAGCTTCCCATGGTATCCATGCGTAAGCCCTCCAAGGCCATCATTGTCAACAACCGCTCCACCGCCATGAATGTTCTGGCCAATACGGACGCTTACAGCACTGGCAGCGGCCTTCTTGCAGAGCATCTCTCCCCTGCCAATGTGGTCACCATCCCTCTGGCAGACAAGGATCCGGTACGACTGGGCTGGATCTATCCGCAGAACGCCAAGCTCTCCTCTCACGCCGAAGAATTTGTCCGCCTTCTGGAACAGTCTATTCAGCGTTCCATTGCATATACCTCTTCCCTGCATCGTCAGATCGTCGGCAAATAAGCACATATAAATAAATGAACCGGACGATTTCGTCCGGTTTATTTTTTGCGCAGGTTCTTTTCGCCTGAAACACAGAACCTTGCAGGCAACAGGAAAACGCCGGCCAATGGCCGGCGTTTTCCGTTAGGAGAGTGAGAGTGCGAGAATAGGAGAGATCCAATGTTTGATTACTGCTGTGCCTCAGCGGCTTCCTTCTCCAGCAGGGCCTTCTTAGCGGCCACGTTGGACTCAGCGCAGTCATACTCCCAGTTCCAGGGATCCTTGCGGCAGATGCCATCGGCGAAGGGGATGAAGATAGACAGGATGCCGAAAGCGGCCAGGAACCAGCAATACCACAGAGAGCCAAGGATGTTGGCGGCGCTGATGGTGGTGCCGTTGGTAACGGTAGCGTTGCACAGGGAGGAAGCTACCAGGAGCTGCGCGCCGTAGGGGATGATGCCCTGGAACACGCAGGAGAACATATCCAGCAGAGAAGCGGTGCGGCGGGGGTCAACCTTGTACTCGTGAGAGACCTCACGGGCCATGTCGCCAGCCACGATGATAGCCACGGTGTTGTTAGCGGTAGCGCAGTCGCAGAGAGAGACCATAGCGGCAATGCCCACCTGAGCGGACTTGTTGCCCTTCATGACCTTGCCCAGCTTCTGGATGATCCACTCGATACCGCCGTTCTTGGCGATCAGCTCAGACATACCGCCGCACAGCAGGGTCAGGAAGAAGACCTCGTTCATGCCGCAGAAGCCGTTGTAAACAGCCTGAGCGAAACCGGCCAGATCGATAGCGCCGGTGGCGATGCCCACGATACCGGCAGCGAAGATGCCGATGGTCAGCACCAGGAACACGTTCATGCCGACCAGAGCCAGGATCAGAACCAGCAGATAGGGAATAACCTTGATGAAGCTGTAGGACAGGTCACCGATCTCGGTAACGGTCTCGGGACGGCCCACGATCAGCAGCACCACGATGGTGACCAGAGCGGCAGGCAGAGCGGTGAGGAAGTTCACGCGGAACTTATCACGCATCTCGCAGTGCTGGCTGCGGGTAGCGGCGATGGTGGTATCGGAAATCATGGACAGGTTATCGCCGAACATAGCGCCGCCGATAACTGCGCCCAGAACGACCATCATGTTCAGGCCACCCTTTTCCGCAACGCCGACAGCGATGGGAGTGATGGCGGAGATGGTGCCCATGGAAGTACCGGTAGCGGTGCCCATGAAAGCAGCGATGACGAACAGGCCAGCGGCCAGGAACTGGACGGGAACCAGGCTCAGGCCCAGGTTGACGGTAGCGTCACGGCCGCCCATCTCAGCGGCCACGGTGGCGAACGCGCCGGCCAGGATGTAGATGATCAGCATGGTCAGAACGTCCACGTTGGCAGCGCCCTTGGCGAAGGTATCAAACTTTTCGTTGATGCTGCCCTTGAACATAATGAAGGCCACCAGAACGGCCAGGAACATTGCGGTAACAGAGGGGAACTGATAGAATGCCATGTCGACGCCCTTGGACTGGTAAACCAGACCGGCGCCCATGTAGACAACGATGAATACCAGGAACGGGAGCAGCGCGAAACCATTCGCTTTCTTGTTGTTCAGGGTATTGCCCATATAGGGTTCCTCCTTTTTTCTTCCAAAGCTTGTTGATAGGTTCTTGGGACTGCTTATTGTGTTTTTACACAATTAAAGTGGGATTGCCTCTCTCCTCTATCGTCAAGTATACCATAATTGTGAACGGATTGTTAATGCTTTTTTTCTATAATTGGTTATCGCTCTATCGATAGCGATTGAAGCTTTTTTTGTTAACCGTTTTCCCATCGTTCCGCTGCTCCATTTTATGCACTTTTGAGTGCATTCAGCCCTCCCCTGACAACTTTTTCAGACAGCAAAAAAATTGAGGCGGCCCCTTGCGGGACCGCCTCGATTTTCAGTTCATCAGGAGTTTTTCCAGTTCCGCTGGGGTATCTGCCAGAAAATCCGCGCCCGCGTTTACCAGATTTTCCCGGCTGCGGAAGCCCCACGTCACGCCGCAGGCCTTCAAGCCTGCGTTGTGTCCGGTGCGGATGTCCACATCGCTGTCTCCCACCATCAGCGTCTCCTCCGGCCGGGCGTTCAGCTTTTCCAGAATTCCGCGGGCCACGCCGGGGTCCGGCTTCACCGGTGTGCCAGGAAGATTCCCCCGGATCACCTCAAAAATACCGGGAAAGTAGTGGGCTACGATCACCTGACTGAATTCGTCCGCCTTGTTGGAGCAGACCGCCAGCCGCACTCCGGCGCTCTTCAGCTTTTTCAGCAGCTCCGGCATCCCGGCATAGGGTGCGGTCAGTTCCATATTGTGAGCGCCGTAGTACCGGTTGAACTGCGCAAGGGTCCGTTCCAGCGTCTGCGGCTCCTGGGCCTCTGCCGGAGAAAACCGGCTCACCAGATTGGGGATGCCGTGACCCACCATGCCCTCGACGGCCTGTACGGTGTACTCCGGCCAGCCGTTTTCCCGGCAGACGGCGTTGGCGGCGGCCGCCAGATCCCCGATGGTATCCAGCAGCGTGCCGTCCAGATCAAAAATCACTGTGCGATACATGTATGATGCCTTTCTCTCTTATTCCGCCGCGTTCCACGCGGTCTCCAGGGCGATCTCCATCATCTCATGGAAGGAGTCCTGCCGCTCCTGAGCGCTCAGGGCTTCGCCGGTAAAAATATGGTCAGAAATGGTAAGGATAGACAGCGCCCGCTTGCCGAAGCGCTGAGCCGTCCAGTAAATACCGGCGGTCTCCATCTCCACCGCCAGAATACCGAACTTCCGGTAGGTGGCGTTGGCCTCCGGATTGTCATTATAGAACTGGTCGGAGGTGAACACCTGTCCCACGTCCGCCCGGACGCCCAGCCGTTCCGCCGCTGCGGCAGCGTCCTTCAAAAGGCCGTAGTCCGCCGTGGCGCAAAGCTGGCCGGGGAACCGGTACTGGTCGGCAAAGTGGGAATTGGTGGAGGCGCCCATAGCCAGCACCACGTCCCGCACCTTCACATCCTCTCCGATGCCCCCGGCGGAGCCGATGCGGATGATGGTGTCCACGCCGTAGAAGTTATACAGCTCGTGGGCGTACAGTCCCGCGGAGGGAACACCCATGCCGTGACCCATGACGGACAGCTTCCGACCCTTATAGGTGCCGGTATAGCCCAGCATATTCCGCACGGTATTGAAGCACACCGGGTTTTCCAGATAGTGCTCCGCTACGAATTTCGCCCGCAGAGGGTCGCCGGGCATCAGTACCGCCTTGGCGATGACGCCCTCCTCCGCTGCGATGCAGGCAGAGGGAGATTCTAAAATAGCCATATCAGATCCTCCTTATTTTTTGTCCTTGAACAGCGCCGCAAGACTCTCGTTGAAGGGCGGGTAGCAGATGCCCTTCTCCGTCACGATGCCGGTGAGCAGCTCATGGTCCGTCACATCGAAGGATGGGTTGAAGCACTTCACCTCCGGCAAGGCCATGGGCTTTTCGTACCAGAGATTCTTGATCTCGTCGCCGTCCCGCAGTTCGATGGGGATGTGCGCCCCGTCGGGACAGTTCATGTCGATGGTAGAGGTGGGCCCCAGCGTATACACGGGGATGCCGTAGTGCTTGGCCAGGATGGCCACGCCGCTGGTGCCGATCTTGTTGGCGAAGTCGCCGTTGGCGGCGATGCGGTCACAGCCCACGAAGCAGGCCTGCACCCAGCCGTTTTTCATCACCATGGACGCCATGTTGTCACAGATGAGGGTCACGTCCACCCCCGCCCGCTGCAGCTCATAGCTGGTAAGCCGCGCCCCTTGCAAAAGGGGGCGGGTCTCGTCGGCAAACACGCGGATGTGGATGCCCCGCTCCGCCGCCAGCAGAAAGGGCCCCTGTCCGGTGCCGTACCGGGAGGTGGCCAGCGGACCGGCGTTGCAATGGGTCAGAACGCCGTCGCCGTCCTTCAGCAGGCTCAGGCCGTATTCGGAGATGGCGGTGCATTTGGCGATGTCGTCCTCGTGGATGTCCACTGCCTTGCGGTACAGGGCCTCCAGCAATTCCGCCCGGTTATCCTTCAAGTGGGCCTTGGCGGCATCCAGCATCTCCCCCACCGCCCAGCGGAGGTTCACCGCCGTGGGCCGGGCTGCCCCCAGCAGCTCGCCGTCGATCTGCAATTTCCGATAAAAGGTCTCGTTGTCTTTGGCGTCAATATCCCTGGCCAGTGCGTACATGCAGTAGCCCGCGCAGATGCCGATGGCCGGTGCGCCCCGGATGCGGAGCATTTTGATGGCCTCGATCATCTCCTCCACGGTGCGCAGCTCGATCTCTTTTTCCTCGTTGGGCAGCAGCGTCTGGTCGATGATGTACAGCCGCTCCTCAGCCTTGTCATAGCGGATGTTCTGAACGTGGGTCACCTGCCGGATCGCTTCATTCATAGTCTGCCCTCCTCACACATACAGAACGCGGTCCTCTTTCCGGGCCTTGTCCCCCAGGACAGCCTGATCCGTATAGCCTAAAATACAGTTGCCGACGCCCTTCCAGTTTTCGCCCAGACCCCACTCTGCCAGCAAAGCCTTGCCCTCCGGCAGCTCAAAGGTCTCCATGGCCCGGTTGATCCAGCAGGAGCCGATGCCCAATGCGGCAGCAGCGTTCATCAGGTTGCCCATCACCAACGAACCGTCCTGGAGCCAGTTGGGATAATCGCTGTCGGACAGCACCACAATGGCCTCCGGCGCACCATAAAAGGGTGTCCCCTCCGGTGTGCCTAAAATCCGGCTGTTCAGCCGTTCCAGTCTGGCAAGCACGGCGGCGTCACGCACCACCACCAGCTTGGTGCTCTGGAGATTCTTGGCAGAGGGCGCGTAAAGACCGGCCTCCACAATGGCGTCCAGATCCTCCTTTTTCAGCGGCTCCGGGCGGAATGCACGGATACTGCGGCGCTCTTTCAGAACCTTTAAAACCTCATTCATGGTCAACACTCCTTTTGCAATAAGATCGTTATGGTTATTCTATCACGGTTTTTTTGATTCTCCAATATTTTTTCATGGGGAGCGGCCAATTTTCCCCTTGCATAAGCCTGTTTTGGGCCGCATAGGATAAAACAACAAAAGGCGGGGAGTGTTGTGCTTTGAAGGGAAATATGGAGGAGCGGGCGGAGCGCCTTGCTCTTTACATCATAGAGAACCGGACCACGGTCCGCGCCGCCGCTGCCAAATTCGGCATCAGCAAATCCACGGTCCACAAGGACATTTCAGAACGGCTGCCCCTTTTTAACCGGGCGCTGTACTTGCAGGTCAAGGAGGTGCTGGACGTGAACAAGGCCCAGCGGCACATCCGGGGCGGCATCGCCACCCGAAAAAAATACAAGGGTACATAGAAGGAGGAAGTCCCATGGCTGTACGTGATCCCGGCGGCTGCCGCCGCCAAAGCGGCCCCCAAAAGTCAAACGCTGTCCCGGAACTGCCCGCCGCTCCGGCAGTTCAGCCCGTCATGCGCCGATGGCCCCACCCGGTAGCGGTCCATCCCGCGCCGGAGGGACTGGCAGCAGAGCTTCATTATATCAGCTGCGCCCTTTCACAGCAGACCCGGCAGCTGGACGAGATCCGGTGCCTGCTGAAAAGGCTGGCGAACAGCGCCGGAAGCGAATAGCAGGCTGCGGGGGACCTTCGGAGGGTCCCCCGCAGCCTTTAAGAAACGCCGATTTCCGTAGACCAGCATTTTCCGGACAGGCTGTTTGTGAATAAACTGGAAATTTCCCGGAACCCCTTGTAATTTGTGCCGTATCCTTATAGAATATTATGTAAATCTGTCGAAAAAGAGAAGCGGCCTTCGCCGCGCGTTAAAGGAGCGTCCGTTCACATGTCCAGAGCAGTCCGCTACAAAAAGCACCTCACTACCCTGCAAGTTTTCCTGTCCATCGTCCTGATCCTGCTCACTGCCTGCGTGGCGGTGAAGGCATTTTTCCTGAAAGCCCCGGAACAAAAGGTGGATGAGCTGCCGTCTCAGCCCTCCTCCACGGGAGATCCCCAGCTATCCGAGGAGGAGCAGGCGGCCCAGGAGGCCCTGCGGTCCCATCTGGAGCGCAAGGGCGGCTTCTACACCATTCTGGTCTCCGGCTCTGACGACGGCAACGGCAACAGCGACACCAACATTCTGGTAGCTGTGGACACTGTGAACGGCTACGTCTACGGCGTCAGCATCCCCCGTGACTCCAAGGCCGTGTGGGATGGAAAATCCCACAAGATCAACGCCGCCTTCGGCAAGGGCGGCATGACCAAGCTGGCAGAGGTGGTGTCCGACCAGTTGGGCATCCCGGTGGACTACACCGTTTCCGTGGATCTGACCGGCTTTGAGGCGTTGGTGGAGGCCATCGGCGGCGTGAACTTCGATGTGCCCATCAACATGGACTATGACGATCCCATTCAGAACCTCAGCATCCATTTTAAAAAAGGTGTTCAATACCTCAACGGCGCCGATGCCATGCGGGTGGTCCGCTTCCGCCACAACAACGATGGCACCGGCTACGGCAGCGAGGACTTGGGCCGGATGCAGACCCAGCAGAAGTTTTTGAAGGCTGTAGCGAAAAAAATGCTCACCGCCAGCAATATCCTGACAAAAATCGACGATTACGCCAAAATTTTCAACCAGTATGTAGACACCGACCTGTCCGTGGGCAATCTGGCCTGGCTGGGCACAGAGGTTTTGAAAATGGGCGTAGACAAGATCGACTTCTCCACCCTGCCTAATGAGTGGAGATCTCCGTATATTTATCTGATCCCGGACGAAACTCTGACTCTGGTGAATACCTATCTCAACCCCTATGTGGAGGATCGGACCGCGGAGGATCTGCATCTTCCGTCCTGACTTCCGGAAAGGAGTGACACTCCATGAAAAAGCAAGCGCTGTCCCTGCTGCTGGCACTGTCTCTGATGAGCGTTCCCGCTCTGGCCAAGGAGAACAGCGCGGACAACTTTGTCCGCGGCAAAACCTATGCCGGCCAGTTCTCCGATCTGCCGGAAGGCCATACCTTCTATGAAAATGTAGCCGCCCTGTATGAATACGGTCTGTCTGTCGGTCAGGCCGACGGCACTTACGGCCTGACGGTGCCTATGACCGTGGGACAAGCGGTGATCTTCGCCGGGCGCATCCGCAGCCTGTACCGCACCGGGGACCCGGAGGCTGGTCCCGTCGCCTTCACTGCCGCCGCTATTGGATTGAAGGACGCCCAGCGGATCTACGCCCCCTATCTTTGGTACTTACAGGCGGAGGGCGTTTTAGACAAGGCTCTGGACGAGCAGCTCGCCGATGTGGCTACCCGAGCCCAGATGGCCCATGTGCTGGCAAATCTCCTGCCGGAAACAGTACTGCCCCCGGCCAACGATTCCCTCATCACTCAGGCCTACGCCAGCCGCCGCCGGATCACCGACGTGACGGAATACACTCCCTATTATGATGATATTCTCAAGCTCTACCGCTGCGGGATCAGCGTGGGCAGCGACGAGACTGGCTCCTTTCTGCCGGATTCTCCCATCACCAGAGGGGCCGCCGCAGCCATGCTGACCCGGATGGTGGATCCTTCCCTTCGGCTAACGCCGGACTGGCACCTGCCGGAGCTTTACAGCGCCGAGGGGGCCGCCTACGAGGATCTGGTCACGGCGGGAACCTACATCGCCGCCCCAGAGACTGCGGCGGACTATGACCAGGCCGTCCGCTATATGCTCTCTCAGGGGGAAAACACCCTGTCCCTGAAATACGATCAGGGCTTTACCGTTTCCAGTGCTCAGGAGACTCTGAACAATGCCCTGCTGGCGGTCAAGCGGTACTGCGAGCAAGGCTATAACAACGCCTCCTGCTCCTATAACGCCGCCGGGACCATGATTCTGAAATTCAGCTCCATCGCCGGCGACCGTACCGAGGAATACCGTTCAGAAGCGCTGACCGCCGCCATCGCCGTCCATGACGCGCTGTGGCAGCAGGGGACCATTACCCCCGCCTCCACCCAGCGGGAGATCGCCTGGGCCTATTACCAGTGGATCGCCGCCAACTGCACCTACGATGACGCCGGGGACAACACCTCCGTCAGCCACCTGCCCTACAGCCTGTTTCATAACGGCAAGGCCGTCTGCGACGGGTATACCGGCGCTTACAATCTGCTTTTGAAGCTGGAGGGCATCGACTGCTACGCTCTCCCCAACGCCACCCACATCTGGACCGTGGCCACACTGGACGGCGAGACCGTCCACATCGACGCCACCTGGGGGGATCAGGGGAACACCGGCACAAAGCAGTATTTTGCCATGACCCCGGAGCAGTCTTATTCGCTGCACCCCTGGCCCAAGGAGAACGAACTGCCCCAATGATTCAAAAAAGGACTTCCGCATTGCTGCGGAAGTCCTTTTTGTTATACAAAAGCATGGCAACATAAGAAATATGCCATTTCCTCGCCCCTGCGGGGCAACCGGAAATGATGCGCGAAAACTTCATGCACTGGTATTTGCGCGTTTTCGTAGTGCGCCGCTCATGCATGAAGTTTTGCTATGCAAAAGCATAGCAAAATTAAGAAATGCGCCATTTCCTCGCCCCTGCGGGGCAACCGGAAATGATGCGCGAAAACTTCATGCACTGGCATCTGTGCATGTTCGTGGTGCGCTGTTCATGCATGAAGTTTTATATCAGATCCTTATAATACGCCACCAGCAGCTCCACCACCATGCTGTAAGACTTCATGCCGTTGGCGTCACCGTAGGATTTCAGCGCGGCGTCATACACCGTATCGGATACCTTTTCCACCACGTTGTCCCGGAACTGATCCCAATAGGCGCTGTTGTCCCGGAGGTCTGCCTCCACCGCTGCCGGAAGGGTGCCCCGAATGACCCAGTAAGTCTCCGGGTCCGTTTCGTATAAAGCGTTGCCAAGGTGGATGAATCCCAGCAGCCAGCCGGAATATATGTAGTCCGGCATCCCGCTGGTGACAGAGGCCAACACGCCCAAGAAGTTACACTCCTGCTCCCACGCGACGCCCCGCTGGTGGGCCAGCTCGTGGGCAATGGTGGAGGGCAGCAGGCAGGCGGGGCTGTCCACATTTACATTGGACTCCCCCACGCAGGCGAAGTACACCCCGGTAAAGCCCATGACGCTCATAATTCGGGAGCAGCGCACTGCCTTGACCCCGGTATCCGGAAATTCCAGAAAGGGGAACAGCTCCGTCACGCCGCCGTAAACCGACCGACTCTCTGAAAGGATTTGCTCTTTCGGCACCGCGTACACGCCGTTTTCGTCCCGTGGCACCGTGTCCGCCGTTTCGGACAGCCGTTCCGCGAAATAGGCGGTCACGTTTTTCAGATCTTCCGCAGCCACTGGCTGGGCTGTGATGCCGGAGCGGTCCTGAAAGCTGTCTGTCCAGTAGTTCACGCCCCACATGAGACAGAACAGGACGTAAACTGTCAAAATACCGTCCGCCGCTCCCAAAAGGGCGCTGTATACCCGCCGTCCCCGGTGACCCCTGGCCTTCACCACGGCGATCACTGACCAGACGGTATATGCCACAGCCCCCACCGCCGCCAGAGCATACAGGATTTCCATGATGGACAGGCTGGTAAGCGCGCACAGCCGCCCCAACGCCGCCTTCAGCGGTGTGGTGATGTGATCCGCAAAGCCGTTCATCAGCTGCCGGTTCTGCCGCAGAGCCAGATACAGGCCCAACACCGCCAGATCGACAGCCAGCCAGATATGCAGTTTTCGATATCTTTTCCAGAAGCTCATAGCAATGCCTCATCTGTCATTTTTTCAAGCTCAGAATTTGGAAACAGCAGGCGAAATTCGCCTGCTGTCCTTATATCCAGTTGTTCGGCTATGCGGTTATTCCGCCGCCGCCAACAGCTGCTTGGTGTACGGGTCCTTGGGATGGTCGAACAGCTCGTCCACCGTCCCCTGTTCCACAATGCGCCCCTGCTTCATCACCAGAGCAGAATCGCAAAGCTGGTAGACCACGTTCAGATCGTGGGAGATGAACAGGTAGCTGAGGTCCAGTTCATCCCGCAGTTCCCGCAGCAGCTTCAAAATCTGGGCCTGAATGGTCACGTCCAGTGCGCTGACCGGTTCGTCAGCAATGAGGAAGCGGGGCCGCTGGATCAGGGCCACGGCGATGGACACCCGCTGCCGCTGTCCGCCGGAAAGCTCCGAGGGCTTCGCCTTCAGCACTTCCTCCGGCAGCTCTACCCGTTCCAGCATCTCCCGGACCCGGCGCTTCCGCTCCGGGCCGTCATACTTTCCGTAGATCCGCAGCGGCTCCTCTAACAGCCACTCCACCGGATACGCCGGGTTCAGAGAGCTGTACGGGTCCTGAAAGATCATCTGAGGCCGTTTCGTATAATGGATGACCTGTCCGGCCTCCGGCTGCACCATCCCCAAGATCGTCTTGGCCAGCGTGGATTTTCCGGTGCCGGATTCGCCTACTAATCCTAAAATTTCACCCCGGTGCACATCGAAGGAAACATCGTGGAGCACCTCGTGAAAGTACTTGCGGCCCAGCACGCCGCCTTCCCGATACCCGGCGGTAACATGTTGAAGGGAGAGTACCAATTCGTCCGTCATGGCCGCTCCTCCTTTCGCTTCCGGGTGGGAATCGCCTCAATCAGCTTTTGGGTGTAGGGGTGCTGAGGATGGTAGAATACCTGATCGGTATCTCCCTCCTCTACCAGAATGCCCCGCTGCATCACAGCCACCCGGCGGCACAGCTTCCGTACCACATTCAGGTTATGGGAGATGAACAGCATGGACACGCCGCTCTCCCGGTTCAGTTTTTTCAGCATTTCCAGAATTTGGGCCTGAATGGTCACATCCAGCGCCGTGGTAGGCTCGTCCAGCAGCAGCAGCTTGGGCCGGTTCACGATAGCCGCCGCGATCATAGCCCGCTGGAGCATACCGCCGGAAAGCTCGTGGGGGTATTTGTCGCAGATCCCCTCCGGGTCCGGCAGCTCCGCCGCCGCCATTGCCGCCAGCGCCCGCTGGTGGCGCTCCTCTTTCGGCATCTGGGTGTGGATCCGCAGGGTCTCCTCCACCTGAGGCCCAATTTTCATCAGGGGGTCCATGCAGCTTTGGGGCTCCTGAAACACCACGCCGATCTCCGCTCCCTGAATCTCCCGCAAAACGGACCGGTCCGCGTGGAGCAGTTCCTGCCCGTCCAGCAGGATGCGGCCGGTATAGTCGCACTGCTTCCGGGGCAGCAGACCCGCCACGCTCATGGCGGTGACGGATTTTCCGGAGCCGGATTCACCCACCAGACCCAAGATTTCGCCGTCCTGAATGGTCAGGCTCACACCACTGACCGCTTCACGGTCCCGGTTATGAAATTTCACATGCAGATCCTGAATTTCCAGCATCAGACCTCACCTCCGCCCCGGCGCTGCAGTCCTTCGCCGATCAGTCCCACGCCGAACACCATCCACACAAGGGTCAGGCCCGTTCCCAGCGCGTACCAGGGCGCGCTCATGAACATGCCCTGACTCTCCGAGAGCATATAGCCAAGAGAGGCGTCCGGCGGCGTCACGCCAATGCAGAGATAGCTCATGGATGCCTCCGCCAGCACAGCGTTGTTGAAGCCGATGGTCAGCGCCGGCAGCAGCACGCTCCAAGTATTAGGCAGGATATGCCGCCACAGGATGCGGCTGCTGAATGCCCCCATGAGTCGGGCGCTTTTTACATAGTTGACCTCCCGCAGTCCGGCGTAGGTACCACGGGCCATCCGGGCAAAGCTGGGAATGAACACCAGCCCCAGGGCGAGGATGACGTTCCCGGTCTTGCCGGGGCCCAGCAGGCTGATGACCACCAGTGCCAGCAGAATACTGGGAAATGCCGTCAGCACATCGCCAAGGCGCATCAGCACATCGTCCACGATGCCGCCGAAATAGCCGGTAACGGCGCCCAGCACCGTGCCGCACACCGCGCCCACGGCCACAGTACACAGCGCGATCCCGTAGGTGGTCCCGGCGCCCTTCAGCACCCGACTGAAAATATCCCGGCCAAAGCTGTCCGTTCCCATCAGGTGAGCCAGAGACGGCTCCGTCAGCTTCGGCCCCGCTGCCATGGCGTTGGGGTCATAGGGCGTCCAGAAAAAGCCGAGAACGATCAGAGCCGTCAGGATGCCGGTCATCACCAGTCCCACGGTCAGGTAAGGATTTCTCTTTTTCATTTGCCGATCCCTCCCATCCGGGGGTCGATGCAGCGATTGACCAGATCCGCGAGAGTGCCGGAAAGCACCACCCAGAAGGCCAGGATCACCACGATGGCCTCCACCACAGGGTAGTCCTGACTGGAAATGGAGGCCACCAGCATCCGCCCCAGGCCCGGAACAGAGAACACCTGCTCCACCACGATGCTGCCCGCTACGATCTCCGCCATGGTCTGCCCCAGGAATGTGACGGTGGGCACCAGAGAGTTTTTCAGCACATGGCCCCACAGCACCTGCCGCCGGTCATTGCCACGGGCAATGGCCGTGCGGACATAGGGCTTGTTCATCTCGCTGATGACCGTGCTGCGCAGCATCCGCACCGTCATCGCCACCCGGGGGATGGCGATGGACACGGCGGCAAAGAATAAGTACACCAGAGACTTGCCAAGGTTCCGGTCCAGTCCTGGAAAGTCACCGGGGACAAACACCCGAAGGAAAATGCCGAAGCACCAGGAAATGAGGATGCCGGTAAAGAATGGCGGCACCGCCATGCAGAACTGATTCAAAAACGTGTGCAGCCCCTCCAGTTTTCCGTTGGCAGACAGCAATCCCAAGGGCAGCGATACCACGACGATCAGCACAAAGCTCACCAGGCTCAAGCACAGCGTCACCAGCATTTTCGGGCCTAACAGCGCCTGCACCGGCTGGCGGTACTGGAAGGAAACGCCCAGATTTCCGGTGAAGAAACCGGCCAGCCATTCCCCGTACCGCACCAGCATGGGGCGGTTCAATCCCATTTCCGTCCGGAGGGCCTCCACCTTTTCCGGCGTGGCCTGCGTCCCCAGCAGGGTGGCGGCGGGGTCTCCGGAGATCATATCAAAAGCCGCGAACGTCAGAAGGGAGACGACGAGCATGGTGACAAGCAGCGTCAGAATTTTCCGCGCCGTGTATCGCATGACTGTCATCTCCCTTCCGGGTCAGCGGCGTCAAAACGTCCGCTGTTCATCACTTATTTCGTATAGTGGATAGTGGAAAGATCCAGAACATAGATGGGGTAGAAGGAGGGGCCCTCAAGACCATCCCGCACTGCCACGAAGTCTGCCATGTCCTGAATATAGACGTTGGCAGCGTTTTCCGCCAGGTTCTTTTCCATTGCTCTGTAAAGGGCGGTCTGCTCCCCATCGTCATAGCAGGCCTGAGCCTGGGCGAACAGAGCGTCATAGTCCGCGTTGTTGTAGTTGATAAAGTCGCGGCTGGCGGTAGAGACGAACCGCTCCAGCATGGCCCGTGCGGTCATGTTGGAAGCATCCACGCCCACCACAGTGGACTGGAACTGCCGGTTGGAATAGGTGTCCTGCACCCAGCTCTCCCAAGTGACGGGCTGAATGGTGGCATTGATGCCCACAGTCTTCAGCTGCTCCACGATGACCTGTGCGGTATCCATGTGAGACTGGTAGTTGCTGGGGACGGTGATGGTCATATCGAAGCCGTTGGGATAACCGGCCTCCGTCAGCAGTTCCTTGGCCTTTTCGGTGTTGTAAGTATAGTAGTTGGTCAGCTCATCATCAAAATACTTGCTGAAAGCGGGGTACATGCTGGAGCCCAGCAGGGTGCCGTAACCGTCGAAGGCCAGATCCAGGATCTGCTGACGGTCAATGGCGTAGCAGAGAGCCTGCCGCACCCGCACATCGTCAAAGGGCTTCTCGGCGTTGTTGAGGTACAGGGCCTGCACCAGATTCATGGTGCCTTCCTCCACATGGAAGCCGTCGCCAAGCTGCTGGATCTGGTTGGTGGTCAGATGGGCAAATACATCCACAGCGCCGCTCTGGAGGCTGAGAAGGATGCTGTCGGCATTCTCAATGATCTTATAGGTGACCTTGGTCAGATCGGGCTTCTCGCCCCAGTAATCATCAAACCGCTCCAGCACCACGGACTCCTGAGCCGTCCGGGAAACGAACTTGAACGGACCGGTGCCCACGGGGGCGGTATCCTGCTCCGTGTAGTCCTTGGGCAGCACAGCGGTGGTCAGGTAAGAAGCAAACTCATTATTGGGCTCCTGCAGCTGGAAGCAGACGGTGTCATCCCCCTCCTGATACATCTCCACGTTGGCAAAAGCCGCCACCTGGATGATGTCTGCCGGGGCATTGGCATCGCCGCAGCGCTTGTAGGACCAGATCACGTCCTCCGGCGTCACTTCCTGACCGTTGTGGAACTTCACACCGGTGCGGAGCTTAAAGGTATACAGCAGATGGTCCTCGGAAACGGTATAGCTCTCCGCCACAGCGGGATTCAGGTTGCCGCTGGCGTCGGGCTTCAAAAGTCCTTCAAATACGTTGAACATAACCTCACGAGTTCCTGCCTTCACGGTTTTGTGAGGGTCAAGACTGCTGTCCAGGTCCTGGGCGATGCCCACGTTCAGCTCGCCGGCCGCAGCGCGGGCCGCGGGGCCTTCCGTCTGGGTGTTCGCGGTGCTCTGGTCCGTAGTTCCGGTCGTCCCGTTCTGGCTGCCGCCTCCGCATCCGCTGAGTACGGCGCTCAGGAGGCAGACCGCCGCCAAAAGCGTCAGGATTCTCTTCTTCATATGCAATTCTCCTTTTTATATCACTGCTCCGGGGAGTCAGTGTATTCGCGGAGCGGTTTTCTCCGTTCCGCAAATTCCCAGTCCCTTACGGGTACTGAAAATCCATGAGGGAATATGCGGTGGCCAATCCGCAAAAACAGCCCTGGGACACATCGTTTGTTATTTTTCTAACGATATGTCCGCAAGGCTGTATTGTACAGGATACTGCGGCTGATTGCAAGCCTTTTTTACAAGTTTTCCGACGTTTTCTCCGGTTTTTCAGGCTCGGTTTCCTGCTCCGGCAGCGGCGCGGTGTAATGCTCCGTTTCCACGGGGAGATTCTTTTCCGCCAGACGCCGATCCACCAGGAACGCCACCAGGCTGTACAGGCAGGCGCATACCGGCACGCCGAAAAACATACCCGCCACGCCGAAAAAACTGCCGCCCACCAGAATGGCAATGATGACCCACAGGCTGGAAAGGCCTGTGCTCTCTCCCAGGATCTTGGGCCCGATCACGTTGCCGTCCAGCTGCTGAAGGGCCAGCACGAACAGCAGGAAATACAAAGACTGAATGGGATCGACCAACAAAATCAGGAAGAAGCTGGGGATCGCCCCCAGGAAGGGGCCGAAGAAGGGGATCACATTGGTGACGCCCACAAAAACGGACACCAGCGGCGTATACGGCATATCCAGCAGTGAGCAGCCGATGAAGCACAGCACGCCAATGATGAGGGAATCCAGCAGTTTGCCCCGGACAAAGCCGGAGAAGATGCGGTCAACCTTGGCGCTGCCCCGAAAGACCCAGTAGACCGCCTCCTCGGAAAACAGGCTGTAAGCCAGCTTTCGGGCATGGGCGGCGCAGCGCTCCTTGGTAGCCATGAAGTACACAGAGACGATCATGCCCACCAGCAGGTTCTTCAAGAACACCAGCGTACTGAGCACACCGCCGGAGACGGCGATCATCAGCATCTGCGTCCGGGTAAAGACCTGATTTTTCAGCCACTCCGTTGCGGACTCGTAGAACTTATCCATCTGGTCGGCTACCCAAACCTCCACGGTGGGGTTGCTCTCCAGCAGATGCTCCACCCAGCCGCTGATGGTATTATAGTAGCCTTCCACGCTGGAAACCAACTGCACCACGCTCCGGTACAGCTGCGGGATCAGCACATGGCCCAGCAGATAGCAGAGCAGGCCGATGATGGCCCAGGTCACCACCAGACTGACGGCCCGGGCGCTCCGGGAGGTCATACGCCCCTCTGCGTGGGCCTTTTTCATCTGTTCCGGAAAAAACAGGTTTTCAATAAAGTCGATGACCGGCGCCAGCAGGTACGCCAGTACCGCGCCGATCAGAACCGGCTGCAGTGCTTTCAGCAGTTGACCGCCGAAGGATGGCAGTACCCGGCGACCAAAGAGGGTATCGTAAAAAAGCAGGATCGCGCCCACGGTCAAAAAGAGGGCAAGTCCCCACCGCACCGCGCTGTCTTTTTTCTTCATCCAACCGCCTCCTGCCGACAGGGTCCGCCCACCTGCGGCAGACTTCTCCCGAAACCTTTATACAAACTTTATTCTACACGTCGCCCGGGGGAATTGCAATCCTCAATTCCCCATGCTATACTACTTTAACCGTCTGTTAACACTTTATGAGGATTTCATGGGGATTTTTGACTATACTGTGAACGTACTGTGAAGCATGGCGAAAACGGCATAAAAAATCAGCGGCTCGGATGGCTCCGGGCCGCTGCTCTTTTTCGGTTAAAGCTCGATCTCTTCCGCACCACCGTTGCGGCGGTTGACAGCATCGACGATCCACACATAGCAGGCAGCCGGGTCCGGTTCTCCGCCCTCCCATCCGTCAGCAATCGGGTCACCACCGGCGCGGAGTGCGTCCAGCGTTTCACGGATCAACGCCCGGTCTTGGTCTGCCAGGTAATAAACACAGGCCCCGGAATCATCCAGCACCGCCAGGTGCAGGCAGCCCGCATTATCTTCAAAGCACTTGTAAGTATATTTCATGATCCTTCGTCCTTTCTCCGGCGGTGGCCGGTCTGTAAGTTGATGGTAACATGGGCCGCGCCGGTTGTCAACGCTCCCAGCTGCGTTTCTCGGTGTCCTGCATGGTCTCAATGCCGGGGCGCTGCTTCTTCAGTTCCGCAAATCGGGCAAAGGCTTTCCGGCGCTCCGTGCCGAAATATTTTTCATCCAAAACTCGCTCCGTGGTGCCGTCCTCATAAGTGCGGACGATTCGCACAAAGTAGATTACTGGCTTGCCCCTGTAACCGGGGTCACGGATCAGCTCCAGCCGTTCCCGGTATGCGGCAGTCGCAAGGGCGGCGTATCGCTCCGCCAGCGCTGCGCGGTACTCGGTCAGCTGGTCGATCAGCGCGTGACACTGGGCAATCATCCGGGCGGCGTTCTCGTCCTGATGCTGGATGCGGTCAGCGGTCAGGGCGTCGGGCCGGAGCAGGTAGGCGGATAGCCGTATATCCGCTTCCCGGCTGGGGTTGCCGTAGCGCTGGAAGAGGTCAAGATAGCTCATGCGGTAGCCCCCTTTCTAGCGGCGTGCAGGATGGCATAAAAGTCACCCATGGCGGAGACAGTCAGCCCCATTTCAGCGGCGGCGCGGCGGGCGGCGTCCTCGGTGCGGTAGGCTTTGCCGTTTGTAGGATTCGTGCCGGTCTCGGTGACGGCTTTCACGGCGTAGTGGGTGCGCTTGCCGTAGCCGCTAATCTCGATTGCGTAAATCATGGTGATGCTCCTTTCTGGTGGTGGCGCGCCCCGGTCAAGCCGGGAGCGCGTCGGAATTGGTGGAACGGGCGAAGGTGGTGCTGCCGTACTTGCTGCGGATCTCTGCCATGGTCTTTGTGCCCTTGTGCCAGCGCTGGCCTTCCTCGGCGAAATGCCAGGACCAGAGCTTTTTCGTGCTGCTCCACCGGCACCCGGCAGCCTTCAGGGCTTCCTTGTGTTCCTTGGTGTTGCCGCCGATCCAGAGCCAGCGACCGCACAACTCAATCTCGAGGCCGTCCAGCTTCAGCAGGGCCGCGATGATGGCGATGAAATCACCGGCGCTTTCGGTGGTTGCGTGGGTCTTGCCGGTGGTATCCTCGGCGGCCTGCTCATTCTGGGACCGCTTCAGGACCTCAAACCGGGCGCTATACTCGGCGTTGATGGCCTGCATGGTGGCGGTGTCTCCGCCCTTGTCGGGGTGGTTCTTCATGGCGGCGGCCTTGTAAGCCTTTTTCAGCTCGTCGAGGTTGCGGCAGTTGATAAAGTAAGTAGTCATTTTGTGATCCTTTCCGGCCTGTCGGCCTGTGGCGTTGTCGTGTTTGCTGTTGTTGCCTGAATTATAAGGCGGACTGATACGAGCTGTCAAGGGGGTTTTCGCAAATTCGTGCAGGTTTGGCAGGCTTGCACAGTATCAGGCGGACTTTTTTGTGCATGTTGTCAGGCTGACTTATACGCGCCTATGCGATATAATAAGACGCAAAAGGAGGTGTAGCCATTGGAGCGCAAGACATTGAGGACCAGCGACGCCCAGCGCCGCGCCTCTCTCAAATGGGAGCACGCGAACAATGAGAAAATCACAATTAAGCTGAGGACCGGCAACGATCCCAGCAAGGACCAGATCAGAGCGGCAGCAGCAGCGGCAGGCCAGAGCGTCAACGCCTGGATCATTGAGGCCATCCGGGACAAGCTGTGAGGAGCGACAGAGCGTCGAGGGATAACACCCCCGGCGCTTTTCTCTTTGTGAGCGGGGCGGCAGCAGCGGCAGCGGGGGCAGGGAGAGAGAGGGAAGGAGAGGGGGACTATAGGGGGAGAGAATAGGAGAGTGAGAGATGGGGGCGTATTCCCCCTACCCCAGAGAGATAAATATATATTTCTTACAGGGGGGGTGTTATATATACTCTACCGAGAGAGTAGCGAAAGGAAGAGACGAGGCAAATAAAAAACGCGAGAAAGCGAGAGAAAACGTGAGCAAAACAGAGCATTTGCGAGATATTCGGAGCTATTGCGAGATTGGCGCAATTACCATTCCCGGGAGAGATTTAAGTGGCTATTAAATATTTCTGTTGTGGCTGCTAGGCTTCGGCTGTCGCTGTGTAGATTCTGTGTATTTCCTCTTCCGGTCGAGCAATTCCTGTTGGCTGCTCCAGCTGGGGGCTGATTCCATCAGGACGGGCCGAGGCTTCACCGGCTGGGGGTCAGGGGGCCAGAGGTAGAGACCAGAGAGCAGGGGGTTAGGGGGGTAGCGGAAAAACAGGGGGGGTCTTTCGCGCGGGGTATAGGGCTATATACACACATCCCCTCTCCCCCTCCAAAAACTTTCATGTCAGCTGCGGGGAGCTATGCCGGTGCTCCCTCTGGGGGGGTGGAGGAAAAAGGGGGCGGGGGATTTTATGTAGAACATTACGAAAATAACTGAAACATCTTGTGTCCACTTGACGAAATATGCTTGAATGAAGTTAGCGGAACAGAATCCGCCTGCCTCCTATGTCAGACGCCAGTTTTCACCTTCAGTTCCTTTCCTGTTGCCCGGTGGGTCCGAACAGCCCACCGGAGCATGGTTTCGTAGCTCAGTCGGTAGAGCACCGCACCCGGAGGTATGCGCAGGTTCAAGTCCTGCCGAAACCACCAGAATTTTTTGCGAGAGGGGGCCGGGAGCATGGCCAAGACAGCATCGAACCACAGCAAGGCGCACATGGACGATATGAACAAGAAGGCCGCCGCGGCCCACAAGAAGCAGACGATTGAGAAGATCAAGGCGTTTTTGGAGCAATCTGAGAATTACTTTGACGTGCAGGACCGGCTGGAACAGGCATACAGCGAGGCGGGCCTTGCCAATGCGATGCGATGGACGGTTCAGCGGCTTCAGGGGTATTACGACTACAACGATGGCCGGGAGGCCGAGGTGGTCGAAGCGCAGGTGGAAGCCTTTGAGGCGGGCAATGAGGAGATCGACGATCCCCGCTGCGTTATGAGCTACTACGTGCGGCTGGCGTACCAGCGGATTCAGGAGCAGATCGACACCAGCCCCATCTACCAGGAAAAGGGCATGGTGACGCGAGGCATTTTCCTGAACAAGCAGAAGCGCCTGGGCGGCTATCAGGACAAGCAGGAGACCCGCCATGACATCAGCGTGAACGTGACCTTCGGGGACGGCGTGGACGCAAGCGACTTCAAGTGAGGAGGCGGCGAGGTGAACGGCCTGATTTTGGTTTTATCCCTGATCTGCGGTGCGGTCAGCATGGGCGCTGCCGTATGCGCGGTGCTGATCCTGCGGCTGCTGCGGGAGATCAAAGCCCCCACCTCCACTGAACCGGAAAAGCCGGAGGCGGAGGAGCCTACGGACCGGCAGAAAAGCGTGGAGCAGGGCATTGACAACCTGATGACCTACGATCTGAACACCATGAAAGCCAGCCTCAAGGGGCGGGAGGTGTGATATGGCGGTTACGGTACAGCAGATTTTCGACATCGCCATCCACCTGATGGATTCCCAGAACGAATCCACCGGCTCCACGGACACGGCGGACACCAAGGAGTACCGACTGCGGACCGTTTCTCTGCTGAACAGCGTGCTGGACCGTGCGTTTCCGTACAGCGACAACTACCGGGACGCTTTGGAGGCGGCGGGCGGCAAGCGGCCTATCTGCCCCAAGGTGGCGGATATGGCGGACGAGGTGGCGCTGGATGAGCGGATCTGCACCGGGGCGCTGCCCTATGGTCTGGCAGGTCTGCTGCTGCTGGAGGAGGACCCCAGCAGAGCCAACTTCCTGTGGCAGACGTTTCTGGAACAGCTGGAGCTGTGCCGCCAGAGCCTGCCCAGCGTGATCGGTGACGTGGAAAACCTCTACGGCGGCATTGAACACGGGGAGTTTGGAGCATGGTGGTAGATGGGACGTGGGTCTACCGCTGCCCTATCTGCGGGAAAGCGCTTCAGCACATCGAACCGGGCAGTGTGATCTACAACACGCCGATTTACTGCCGAAGGTGCAAGGTGAGTCACTACCCCACCATTTTTGAGGGGCGGGAGCTGGATACAGACGTCCCCTGCCCCATCACACATGAATAGGAGGAATTATCATGAAAGCAATGTTGTCCCAGCCCATGGCTGGAAAAACTCAGGAGGAAATCGTCTCCACCAGAGAGAAAGCCATCACTGCTTTGAAAACCAGGGGCTATGAGGTTATCAACACGCTGTTTACCGACGAATGGTACAGCAAGGAACAGATGGAGGAACGCGGCGTAGTGCAAATCCCGCTGTGCTTCTTGGCAAAGTCTCTGGAGAACATGAGCCTATGTCATGCAGCCTACTTCTGCAAAGGTTGGGAGAAGGCACGTGGCTGTAAAATCGAGCATGATGCCGCCGTTGCTTACGGGCTTGACATCATTTACGAGGAATAAGGCATCTGTTTTTCAACCGAATAAAAACGAGAGCCCAACGAGGCCATGAGAACGGCGAAAGCCGTTTCTTGTGGTCTCGTTTTTGTTTTGTCAGCAAAGCCAGACCAGGCTTTGAAAATACAAAGATCCGGCCAGACCAGGCCGGGGAAAGAGGCCAATATGGACGAAAACATGAACCAGATCCCCGAACAGGAGCCCGAAACTACGGACGCCTTTTTGGACGATTGGGACGGCGGCGCGGAGATGACGGCAGACCAGCCGGAGGAGACCGCAGAGCCGATGGAGACTGGCGAGGAAACGCCTGCCGAGGAACCCAGTGAGAGCGCAGAGACGCCGGAAGATGGCACCGAGCCCCCCGCAGATGCGGAACAGGCAGACCAGACGCAGCAGACCGAGGCGGAGACCGTGGACGCACGGCCCCAGACATGGGAACTGCGGCACATGGGCGAGGTGCGGCAGGCAAACGAAGCGGAAATGGTGGCACTGGCCCAGAAGGGCATGGACTATGACCGCATCCGCAGCCAGTATGACGAGTTTAAGCCTGTGATGGAGATGGTCAACCGCTTTGCAAACCAGCAGGGGTTGAACACCAAGGACTACATTTCCATGCTCCGGGCGCAGGCCAAGCAGGCCGAGGGCCTGAGTGAAGCGGACGCGCGGCGCTCCGTGGAACTTGAGGACCGGGAGGCCGTTGTGGCCGCCGCAGAAGCGGAGCGGCAGGCCCAGCAGGACGCCATGGCGCAGGCCCAGCGGGCCGAAGCCGAGGCGGCAAGCCGCCGACAGGCGGACATTCAGGAATTTCAACAGACATTCCCCGAGGCAGCAAAGGACCCCAACAGCATCCCGCCTCAGGTTTGGGCAGACGTGCGGAACGGCTCTTCTCTGGTAGCCGCCTACGCCCGGTACGCCGTGCAGCAGGCGCGGCAGGACGCGGCAGACGCCAAGCGGGAGACCACCTCCGTGTTGCAGAACCAGCGGAACGCGGAGCGCTCCACCGGCAGCATGAGAAGTGCCGGGGACAACTCCAAGACGCGGGACGATTTCGGAGACGCCTTTGACAGTGCCATGTAACGGCTCTTTTGCCTATGGGGAAACCGAACGAAAGAGAGGTTTTTACCTATGGCTATCAACTACGCAATTAAGTACGCAACCAAGATCGCGGAGCGCTTCAAGAAAGCCTCCATTACCGCCGATGACTGCGGCAACAGCTATTCCTGGCTGAATCCCAACAGCCGCACCATCCGCATCGGCAGCGTGAACACCGTGCCCGAGACCCAGTACACCCGCAGCGGCTCCAACCGCTTTGGCGAAGTCCATGACGTGGGCGACACCCTTCAGGAGATGACCTGCGAACAGCAGCCCGCCTTCTCCTTCACCATTGACGCGCTGGATCAGACCGATCAGGCCATCCAGAAGTCCGCAGGCAGCGCTCTGCGCCGTCAGCTGGACGAGGTGACCATCCCCGGCATGGACAAGCACCGCATCAAGAAGTGGATCATGGGCGCGAACATCGCCGTCAAGGAAACTACCGCCCCCACCAAGGCCACCATCGGCGGTCTCATCATCGACCTGAACGCGAAGATGACCGACGCGCTGGTGCCTCTGGAGGGCCGCACCCTCTACATCGCCACCGAGTACTACAAGCTGCTCAAGCAGATGCCCGATTACATCGGCGTGGACGCTCTGGGCAAGGAGGCTCTGGCAAAGGGCGTTGTGGGCGAGTTCGACGGCTGCCGCGTGAAGCCCATCCCCACCAGCTACATGCCCGCCGGTGTGTACTTCTTCATCAAGCACAAGGGCTGCACCGTGGACCCTGTGAAGCTCCAGAAGTACAACATCCTGACCGAGGTGCAGGGCTATTCCGGCCCCGTGGTGCAGGGCGTGACCTACTATGACAGCTTCGTGCTGGGCGCCAAGGGCGACGGTGTTGCCGTTTGCGGCAATGCTGCGGTTCTGGCGGCACCCGTGATGTCTATTACCGGCCATGCTGTCAGCATCACCGCCGTGTCCGGCGTGGTGTTCAAGTACACCACCGACGGCACCAACCCCCGGTACTCCACCACCGCCGAGGTCTACACCGCCGCTGTGACCCTGACCGCCGGTCAGACCCTGCGGGCTGTGGCCACCAAGGACGGCTGCGTGGGCATCGAGGGCACCAAGGATTACGAGTGATCTCATGGGAGGGGGCTTCGGCCCCTTCCCCCATATATGGACGGAGCGGGTGCATGAACCCGGCCCGTCCACCAGATATAAGGAGCGATTATGCCTCGATATAAACAGACAGCAGGCGGAACGGTGCAGGTGGATTTGGGGACGCTGAACCCCAAGCAAAAGCAGTTCTGCCAGTCCCGGAGCCGGTACACGGCTTACGGCGGCGCCAGAGGCGGCGGCAAGACACACGTTCTGCTGCGGAAGGCGGCAGGTGGCGCGCTCACCTACCCCGGCATCAAGATCCTGATCGTGCGCCGGGAGTACCCGGAATTGGAGCAGAACATTATCCTGCCCATGCAAAAGCTGATCCCGCCGGAGGTGGGCAGCTACAACGGCAGTATGCGCATGATGTTCTTCTGCAACGGCAGCATTATCAAGTTCGGACACTACGGCGCGGGAGACGATCAGGAATATCAGGGCCTTGAGTTTGACTGGATCTTTATGGAGGAGGCCACTCAGTTCTCGGAATCCCAGTTCCGCACACTGGGCGCGTGCTTGCGCGGTGCGACCAAGTTCCCCAGGCGGATGTACCTGACCTGTAACCCCGGCGGCATCGGCCACCTGTGGGTAAAGCGGCTGTTCGTGGACCGGGAGTACCGGGAGGGGGAAAAGGCCAAAGATTACACCTTCATCCCCGCTACGGTGGACGATAACCCACAGCTTTTGGAGGCGTCCCCGGAGTACAAACAAATGCTGGACCTGCTGCCGGAGGATGTACGGCGGGCGTGGCGTTACGGCGACTGGAACGCCATGGCAGGCACGTTCTTCCCGGAGTTCCGGCGGGAGACCCATGTGATCGCGCCCTTTGTGCGTGTACCCCAGGAGTGGAAGAAATACCGGGCGTTCGACTATGGCCTTGATATGTTCGCCTGCCTTTGGGTGGCGGTGGACTTTGAGGGGCGGGCCTATGTGTACCGGGAGGTACAGCAAAGCGGCTTGATCGTCAGCGAGGCGGCAAAGCTGGCAAATGCCCTGACGCCGCCGGAAGAGCACATTGAGTTCACCATTGCCCCGCCGGATATGTGGAACCGGCAGAAGGACAGCGGGCGGAGCATGGCGGAGATCTTCGCACAGTACGGGTTAGGACTGCTGAAAGCCAGCAACAACCGCGTTCAAGGATGGATGGCCGTTAAGGAGCTGCTGAAGCCCATGAAGAGCGACACGGACCGGCCCGGACTGCTGGTGACGGAAAACTGCGTGGGCCTGATCCGCAATCTGCCCTCCATCCAGCATGACGAGAAAAACCCCTCGGACTGCGCCACGGAGCCCCACGAGATCACCCATATCTGCGACGCTGCCCGGTATTTCTGTGTCACCCGCGTTCTGGGCGCGCAGAAAACCGTGGAAAAGATCGTGGACGATTTCGATGAGGGCGAGGACTACGATGACGTAATGACGGGCGGGGAAATGACCGCCGGTTATCTATCCTACGGATAAAGGAGGCCCGGACGATGGCTCAAATCACATCCAGCAACGATATTCAGGTGTTGAAGATCCGCCAGTTTTTGGGCCTGAACGAGAACCCGGACGGGGATACCAAGATCAAGAACGGCGAAATGAGCAAGATGCGGAACTTCCGTGTGACGCGGGAGAAGCATTTACAAATCCGCCCCGGCACCAAGACGGTCCTGAACCTGAAAACGGCATGGGACGCATGGTGCGCGGAGAGCGGCCACACGGCCCCCACAGCAAACCCGGTTTTCTCCGGCGCGTGGGAGGGCGTGGTCGACAGCAAACAGCGGACCCTTGCCGCCTTCGGCGGGCTGATCTTCTCTCTGGACCCGGCGGCGGCAACTACTAAGGTTGTGGGCCAGTGCACGCAGGACCAGACCTCGTTTTTTGGCTTTTCCAACAAGGTCTATCTGCTGAACGGCCATGAGTACATGAGCTGGGACGGCAAGGAGGACAGCAGCTTTGCGGCGGTGGAGGGCTATATCCCCACGGTGATGAACGCCACCACGCCTGCGGGCGGTGGGTTTCTGCTGGAAAACGTAAACCGGCTGACGGGCAAGCGAAAGGTGCTGTATTCCCCGGACGGCAAGGAGACGGTTTTCCACATCCCGGAAAAGACGGTGGATGAGATCATCTCCGTGAAGATCGGGGACACGGCGCAGACCTACACCTCTGACCTGACGGCGCGGACCTTCACCATTACCCCTGCCCCCGCCGCCGGAACCAACACACTGGAGCTGATCTACCGCAGCGGCAACGGAGAACGGGCGCAGGTAACTGGGATGCGGTTCTCCGAGCTCTACAACGGCCAGACGGACAGCCGCGTGTTCCTCTACGGAGACGGCACTAACAAGACCATTTACTCCGGGATTGATTCCGCCACGGGTAAGCCTTCGGCGGAATACTTCCCGGATCTGTACGAGGCGGAGGTTGGCGAGGCCAACACGCCCATCACCGGCATGGTGCGCCATTACGCACGGCTGGTGGTATTCAAGCAGGACGCCACCTACTCCATGAGCTATTCCACGCTGGTAACGGCTACGGACGTTACCACGGCGGCATTTTACGTGACCCCTGTCAACCGGCAGTTCGGCAATAAGGCTCCGGGGCAGGTGGACATTCTGGAAAATAACCCCCTGACGCTGGACGATCAGGCGGTGTACCGGTGGCGGAGCGTATCCACCAGCGGGAATATTACCTTTGACGAGCGGAACGCGGAACGGATCAGCGACCGGGTAGAAGTGACGCTGCAAGGCTTTGATATGGCAGAGACCCGGACCTTCAACCGGAAATCGGCACAGGAATACTGGTGGATGTACGGAGACAAGGCGCTGATCCTAAACTACGGCGCGGACGCATGGTATCTCTACACCGGATTGAGCTTCCGGGCCATGGTGGAGGTGGGGCTTGAAACTTACGGCTTCCGGCCTGACGGCGGCGTGGTGCATCTTTCCCGGCAGTACCGGAACGACGACGGCAAGGACATTGGCGCCTACGCGGCCACCGGCTCCATGGACTTTGACCGGGACTGGGTGCTGAAATACAGCCCGCTGATCTTCGTGGCGATCCAGCCGGAGAGCAACGCGCGGGTGCACGTAACGGTGGAGACCAACCGCCGCAGTGACTACCCGGAGAAAATCGTGTCCTCCGGCCTTGCCACCTTTGCCCATGCAGACTTCGCCCACTGGTCTTTCGGCACCAACCGAAAGCCGCAGGTACGGCGGGTGAAGATGAAGGTGAAGAAGGCCACCTTCTACAAGCTGGTATTCAAGAGCAAATCGGCATCGTCTACCGCAACAGTGCTGGAGACGGACGTGCAGCTCCGCTATACCGGAAATGTGAAATAAAGGGGTGAACCCATGAGCAAACAGACGATGACCCCTGAGCGGGTCGGCAAGGAATACAACGCGGGCATCAGCTTCAACAGCGGCATTGACCTCTATGACTGCGTGGAGACCAACGAAAATTTCTTCATTGGTAAGCAGTGGGAGGGGGTCCAGAGCAATGGCCTCCCCACCCCTGTATTTAACTTTTTGAAGCGGGTTGTGCTGTTCTCCGTGGCGAATATCTCCACGGACAATCTGAAGCTGTGGGCGCGGGCCATGTCCTCCAGCGGGGAGCGGAATACGCAGACCTTGGAGCTGGTGGCGGATATTCTCAACGATCAGTTCGCGTCCATCTTCGAGCACAACAGCATCGGCGGGCGCATCCGGGAGTATACCCGAAACGCCGCCGTGGACGGTGACGGCTGTATGTATACCTACTGGGACGATACGGCGGAGACAGGGCAGGCCAGCAAGGGGGCCATCCGCACGGAAGTTCTGATGAACACGCAGGTCTTGTTCGGCAACCCCAACAACCGGGACGTGCAGAGCCAGCCCTACATCATTCTGGAGCGGCGGATGCTGCTGAGTGAGGCCCGGAAGCGGGCCAATCGGTACGGCAAGGACCCGGACGAGATCCAGCCGGACAACAAGGACTGCGGCAACAACTACATGGATTCCATGAGCGGCAGCGGGAACAAAGTGACGGTGCTTCTCCGGCTGTGGAAGGATGACGAGACTGGCACCGTCCACGCCTACGAGTGTACCCGGCAGGCGGAGATCCGGGGTGATCTGGATCTCGGTATCAAGCTGTATCCCCTGACGTGGATGAACTGGGACTATGTGCAGGACTGCTATCACGGACAGGCCATGATTACCGGCCTGCTGCCCAACCAGATCTTTGTAAACAAGCTGTTTGCCATGTCTATGATCTCGCTGATGACGCTGGCCTATCCGAAGGTGGTATACGATTCCACCAAGGTAGCCAAGTGGACGAACAAGATCGGCGGGGCTATCCCGGTAAACGGAAGCGTGGAGGGCGTGGCGAAGATCATTGACCCGGCCAGCATCTCCCCCCAGATCAGCCAGTTTATCGACATTGCCATCAGCTACACGCAGAAGTTCCTCGGCGCGTCGGACGTGGCGCTGGGCGATACCCGCCCGGACAACACCTCCGCCATTATCGCCTTGCAGCGGGCGGCGGCAACGCCTATGGAGCTGACGAAGCAGAACCTTTTGCAGAGCATTGAGGATCTGGGCCGCATCTACATGGAGTTCATGGGCGAATACTACGGAGAACGGTATGTGGAGATCTCCAACCCCTATGACAACAGCAAATTGGTGGTTCCCTTTGACTTCTCCATCCTGAAGGATATCCCCTTCACCATCGGACTGGACGCGGGCGCGGCTTCCTACTGGAGTGAAATTGCCGCCATGCAGACCCTTGATAATCTGCTGATGCAGGGCAAGATCTCCACGGTGGAATATCTGAAACGGCTGCCCGCCGGACAGATCACCGACAAGGAGGCGCTGATCCAAGCCCTCCAGCAGCAGGAACGTGCCATGATGGGTGGTCAGCCGGGAGCAGAGGGCGAACAGCCTGTCACCGAGGAAGAAGCCGTCCCCATTCGTGGCGGGGCCGGGTACGGCCAGTTGCAGCGGAAAATCAACGAGACCGGCGAAGTGCCGAAAACGGAGGTAGGTGCTTAAATGGAGAAGCGATTGACAGCGGATCTGAACGTGGTAGCCAACTCCAATCTGGAAATCCAACTGCTGGACGGCGACCTGAACATCATTCAGAAGCTGGATGACGAACCCAACGACGTGGGCGGTTTGACCAGTGCGGAGCTGAAAGCCAAGTTCGATGAATCCGGCAACATCATCAAGAAGTACATCAACGAGACCCTGATCCCGGCGGTTCTGACGGATGACGCTACGGAGGAAAGCCGCAAGCAGGCGGAAGCGGCGCGAGTGGCGGCAGAGCAGGGGCGCGTGACCGCCGAACAGGGGCGGGTATCTGCTGAATCTGGGCGGGTATCCGCTGAGCAAGGCCGGTCTGAGGCCGAATCCTCCCGCGTCTCTGCTGAAAACGCCAGAGCGCAGGCAGAGACCGCCAGAGCAGACGAGACCGCCGGTATTGTAGCCCGTGCAACCGCACAGGCCAATGCGGCGGCGGGCAGCGCGTCCCAAGCCGCAGGCAGTGAGCAGAGCGCCAAGGACGCGGCGGGTACGGCCACCGGCGCGGCAAGCTCCGCCAGTCAGTCAGCGGCGGCATCGGCCAGCTCCGCGTCTCAGGCCAGCGCGGCAGCGGCGGCAGCGGCGCAGAGCGCGGCCAGTGTGGACGGTATCAACAAGACCGCCCAAAGCTGGGCCGTAGGCGGTACCGGTACCCGCCCCGGGGAGGACACGGACAACGCCAAATACTGGGCGCAGCAGGCGGCGGCAGCGGTTGGCGGCGACTTCGCTACCAAAACGGAGGCGCAGGGCTATGTATCAACGCATAACCAGAGCGTTGACGCCCACGCCGACATCCGGGAGGCACTGAACGGCAAGGCGGCGGGGAAACACGCCAGCCAGCACGGGAAGGACGGGGCAGATCCCATTACCCCTGCGGCCATTGGCGCGGCGTCTCTGGACACGGACGGCAAGGTGCCTGCAAGCCAGCTGCCGGAAATCAGTTCCGTCAAGACCTACACCGCCACCATCGGAACCACGTGGGTGGAGGACAGCAACACCGGGGTCAAGACCCAGAGCGTTGCCATCGCCGGAGTGACAGCCCAGAGCACCGCTATGGTTGATCATGTTTACACAGGCAGCGGGACCTCCGACGATTACGCGGCCTTTGTGGAGGCGGAAAACCAGTACCTGACCTATATCACCAACGGCTACGCAGAGACCTATGACGGCGGCATCAAATTTACGATCTTCGGGGATGCCAACACGGTGTCTATCCCCATTGTTGCGGAGGTGAGCTGATGGGCAGAGTGATTTTGAGCGGGGCGAGTAAAGGCATGACCAAGCCAACCGTAGGAGCGCCTATTTCGGAACTTGCAGTTGGCTCCCCAGTCAGACTAAGCGTGAATGGCACCGTAACTGATTTTCTGATCGTTAATCAGGGTATCCCTTCTAATTCCATCCTGTATGACAGCTCCTGCAACGGCACTTGGCTGCTGATGAAGAACATCTACGAGAACCGTGTCTGGCAGAGCGGAAATATCAACAAGTACGAAAGCAGCGACATCCACACCTACCTGAACAACACGTTCCTGAACCTGTTTGAGAGCAATATCAAAGACGCAATCAAGCAGGTCAAGCTCCCGTATCGCAAGAACAGCGGTTCTGGCGGCACTGACCAGAGTGGTGCGAACGGTCTACTCTGCAAGATTTTCCTATTGGGTGGTTATGAGGTTGGCTTCACGACCAGCGACAGCGAAGACTTCCCGGTGGACGGTGCGAAGCTGTCCTACTTTACGTCTGGGACCGGCACGTCCGCTAACAACAAGCGTATTGCGTACCTGAACGGCTCGGCCGCCGCCTGGTGGCTCCGCTCCCCGCGCGCCAGCAATGCCGCCAGCGTGTGGGGCGTCTATACCAATGGCGACTCCTTCAGCAGCAGCGCAGTCAACTCGCGCGGCATCCGCCCCGCTTTGATTCTTCCCTCTACACTCTCGGTCAATAAAAACGGGATGGTGATTGCCTAATGGGACACTGTTTATTTTTGCGGAAGGGCGAGGTGCATACGGCACCTATGCCCCTGCCTTCCGGATACACAAAACTGGCGTATATCCAATCCAGCGGGACACAATATATTGATACCGGTGTCAAACCGGATCAAACATATACTCTGAAAATAAAATTTCAGACAACGCAAACGTTATCGGGTGGCGTTGCAGTCAGTGACCAGAACTGGCAATCAAACGGCTTCGGCCTTTGGTGCAATGCCGCCGTATTTGGGGATCAGGCGATGCAGAACGCTCCATTAAACGGAACAGACCCAATCGAGGCTGTGCTTAACCAAAGCGGCCTGACCGTCAATGGTGAACAAATATGGACACCGACAGCGGCAACTTTTGCGGTTCCTGCAAATATGACGTTGATGGCGCTCAACCGTAACGGTTCCATTGCTGAACAGCTGTCCGGAAAACTGTATTACGCACAGTTATACAGCGGAGATAGCCCAATCCGAGACTTTCTGCCCTGCAAAGACGCCAGCGGGGCGGTGGGACTTTATGACCTTGTAGGCAAGCAGTTCTACGGCAATGCGGGGACGGGGACATTCACCGCTGGGGAGGTGGCATAATGGGCAGAGTGCTTATGAGCGGCATTGTGCCGCTGCTGAAAGCGCCGGTGACGTA